>OAWF01000010.1_pt1 | contig 221600 bp, 194 predicted proteins | sample 1495411 | NCBI WGS metagenome assembly OAWF01 (sample SAMEA2580150, study PRJEB22360) | human gut metagenome | biome: human gut; feature: human-associated habitat; material: faeces | place: Denmark | collected 2008/2010 | reverse complement strand
CTGTATAGCTCTAAAGAGCAAACAGTAGTGGTGTCATGGATGCACCCTGAAAAAAGGAGGTATCCCGCCTTAATTCAGATGCTCTGGTAACTCAGTTACCGAGTAATTCACTGAGGACTTGATTGATGCTGTAAAATTAATCTTGAGCCGATGAGAAAGATTTCCGGTCAGGATAAATAAGAATTAGAAATTAAATACAGGAGAAAATAAATGGTAAAGCAAATCGTAAGAGACATTTTCTTTTTAGGCCAGCCATCCAAGCCAGCCACAAAAGCAGATATCCAGATTGGGAAGGATCTGCAGGACACACTGCAGGCGAACCGGGAATGGTGCGTTGGTATGGCTGCAAATATGATTGGTGTAAGGAAGAATATTATCATTGTGAATATGGGATTTATAGATGTTGTTATGTTTAACCCTGTGATTGTTTCAAAGCATGACATGTATGAGACGGAAGAAGGCTGTCTGTCTCTGGATGGTGTTCGTAAGACGACCAGATATCAGGAAATTGAAGTAGAATATTATGACTTCAACTGGAAAAAACAGCGGCAGAAGCTGTCCGGATGGACGGCACAGATCTGTCAACATGAAATTGATCATTTGTCTGGGAAGATCATATAATCGAATGCGGATTGCGAGGTGGCCGGTATGTTAAAGAATGTACTGATTGTGGTGGATGATATAGAAAAATCCATAGAATTTTATAGGGACTTATTTGGACTGCAAGTGATTCTTAAGAATGAAGGTAATGTGATCTTATCGGAGGGACTTGTTTTGCAGGATGCCGACATATGGGGGAAAACATTGAATGAAACTTCTACGCCGTTCAATAACATGATGGAATTGTATTTCGAGGATTTTGATATAGATGGATTGCTTGCGAAATATGAATCTGGTAAGTATTTCGTCCGATATGCCACCGAACTGACAGAACTTGCAGGTGGGCAGAAGCTTGTAAGACTGTATGATCCCAGTGGTAATCTTATTGAGGTTCGCACTCCGTTCAGGTGCAATTAAAGGAGGGAATATGCAGATTTTGGTTGATGCAGATGCCTGTCCGGTAGTCAGTATCGTTGAAAGAGTTGCAAAAGAGCATAATCTTCCGGTAACGTTGTTGTGTGATACCAATCATGTGTTATCATCTGATTACAGTGAAGTGATCGTAGTTGGAGCCGGTGCAGATGCAGTGGATTATAAACTGATCAGTATTTGTCATAAAGGCGATATTATTGTATCACAGGATTATGGAGTGGCGGCAATGGTATTAGGAAAAGGTGCTTATGCGATTCATCAGTCTGGGAAATGGTATACCAATGAGAATATTGACCAGATGCTTATGGAACGGCATCTGAATAAGAAGGCACGAAGAGCATTCGGAAAGAATCATTTAAAAGGACCAAGAAAACGAATATCGGAGGATGATGAGCATTTCAGAGAATCCTTCGAGAAAATGATACATATGGCAATGGATAAGGAGAAATAATCACAAACGGAACACAGGAGAATTGGGAGGTGCAGAATGACGGAAAAGGAAAGAACCTATATTGCAATTGATCTTAAGTCATTCTATGCGTCTGTGGAATGTAAAGAACGAAATAGAGATCCTTTGACGACCAATCTTGTGGTTGCGGATAAAAGCAGAACAGAAAAAACGATTTGTCTTGCGGTATCTCCAGCTTTAAAGTGTTATGGGATACCCGGAAGGGCTCGTTTATTTGAGGTTGTTCAAAAAGTAAAAGAAGCCAATAGTGCCCGCAGGTGGAAAGTACCGAACAGAACATTTATTGGTTCTTCTGATGACAGTACAGAATTAAATATCAATCCTGCACTGGAGATTGATTATATTGTTGCTCCTCCCCGGATGGCTCTCTATCTGGAATACAGCACCAGAATTTACAGCATTTATCTGAAATATATTGCGCCGGAAGATATTTTCCCTTATTCGATCGACGAAGTATTTATGGATGTAACGGATTATCTGCATACCTATAATATGACAGCAAGGGAACTTGCAATGACCATGATACAGGATGTGCTGAAAACGACAGGTATAACGGCAACTGCCGGAATTGGAACGAATATGTATCTGTGTAAGATTGCGATGGATATCGTGGCGAAGCACATTAAAGCAGATAAAGATGGTGTACGAATTGCAGAACTGGATGAAATGTCATACCGAAGGAAACTCTGGAGCCACAGACCTCTTACTGATTTCTGGAGAGTCGGAAAGGGATATGCAAAGAAGTTGGAAGAATATGGCCTCTATACGATGGGTGATATTGCCAGATGTTCCATCGGAAAAGAGAATGAATTATATAACGAAGATCTGCTATATAAACTGTTTGGCGTTAATGCAGAGCTGCTGATCGATCATGCCTGGGGATATGAGCCCTGTACCATGAAAATGGTCAAGGCTTACAAACCGGAAACGAACAGTGTTTGTTCCGGACAGGTACTTCATTGTCCTTATGACTTTGAAAAAGCAAAATTAGTCGTCAAAGAGATGACGGACCAGATGGTTTTGGATTTGGTGGATAAGAAGCTTGTGACGGATCAGATTGTATTGACAGTTGGTTATGATATTGAGAATTTGAATAATACCGACAGGAAAAAGAAATATCATGGTGAGGTTACGATCGACCGTTATGGAAGAAGAATTCCGAAACACGCACATGGAACGACCAATCTGAAACGGCAGACTTCCTCAACAAAAATGATAACGGATGCAGTAATAGAACTATATGACGGTATTGTTGACAGAAACCTGCTTATCAGAAGAATTAATATCACAGCGAACAGGCTTGTGGATGAAAATTCTGTAAAGAAAGAAAAAGTGTATGAGCAGTTGGATCTTTTTACGGATTATGAGGCGCAAAGGAAAAAGCAGGAAGAGGAAGAGGCTGCGCTGGATCGCGAAAAACGTATGCAGGAAGCAATGCTCAGTATTAAAAAGAAATTTGGAAAAAATGCTATGCTGAAGGGGATGAATCTTCAGGAAGGTGCAACCGCCCGGGACAGAAATGAACAGATTGGCGGACATAAGGCGTAAAGGAGTTGGAAGGGATGAAAAATAATTCTTATGACGATATCATTAATTTACCGCATCCGGTCTCTAAGAATCATCCGCAAATGCCTTTTCGGGATCGGGCAGCGCAGTTTGCTCCTTTTGCAGCCTTGACTGGACATGATGCTGCGATAAAAGAAACGGCAAGATTAACTGATGAAAGATTGGAATTGAGTGAGGAAGTGATTGCTCAGCTGAACGAAAAAATCAACATAATCAGAAATAATATCGGTATAGAACAGAATGTATCGATAACTTATTTTATTCCCGATGCAAAAAAAGCCGGTGGATCCTATGTTATGTGCTCCGGTATTGTAAAAAAGGTAGACGAATACGAGCATACCATAATTATGACGGATCAAACGGTCATTCCAATCGAACGGATAAGTGATATTAAATGTGAAGAGTGGTAAATGCGAAAACAGATACAAAGAATATAGAATGTTTCACTAGTACAGCGAAAATTAAGTTTCTGCTATATTGACGCAGGATTTCACACTCTGATGGGCTGGATTAAGATGCATTATTTTAGAGGATTGCTATAGTTCTGGCAGTAGAGGACACAAGGTTGGAGAAATCAGACCGGGATTCTTTGGCGGAACGAAACCATGTTATAAGAAGAATTGTATTTTGAGAGGAGGCTCTTATAAATGTTGAACATTATTTATGGAGATGTGAAAAACAGTATTTATAATACAAATGTTTATTTTAAAAACAGTTATGAACCAGAATGGCTTGATGCAGAACTGGCGAAAAAGATGATTAAAGATATTGATGATTCAGAAGTATTGAGTGGTGAATGCATTAACAGTCCGGTGTTGGGACAGATTCCTCCTGAAAGACTGTCAGGAGGAGTGAAAACGTTGTTGCTGATTTTAAATGAACCGGATCGGATTTTCAATGCCTCGACCTGTGGCGATAACTGTGCAAAATGGATATTGGAAATAGGCAGGATTAAAGATGTTACCATTAATCTCAGACATATGATGAGTTTTGGAAAAGACACAAAATTTGAGATAAAAGTCCAAAATGGAGGAGAAACGGTCCATTCAATGAAGGAACTTGTTCCTATAGCAAATAAGTATTTAAATGAAATGAAACAGGAGTAGTGATTATGAAAGGTTCACATAGAATCATTGTAGAATCCAGAAAAGTGAAATATGATTTTGTAATTCATAGGAATATTACAATCATTACTGGTGACAGTGGATCAGGTAAGACTGTTTTAATTGATCTTATACATGATTATGGAAGATATGGTGCGGACAGCGGTGTATTTCTTTCCTGTGACTGCCCCTGTAAAGTGATTGATAGTGAGGATTGGGAAAGAAAGATAGAAGAAACAACAGGAAGCATTATTTTTATTGATGAAGGAAATCGCTTCCTCGTTTCAAAGAAGTTTGCACAGCTTGTGCAGGGATCTGATAATTACTTTGTACTGGCCACAAGAGAAAAGCTTCCGGCATTGCCATATAGTGTAAGTGAAATATATGGATTTCGCAAATCTGGAAAATTTCATGATGCGAAACAGAAATATAATGAGATTTATCATTTGTACGGTGAAATATCAGAGGAAAAGAATATCAATCCGAAACTTGTAATAACAGAGGATTCCAATTCTGGATTTGAATTTTTTAAAGAAATGTCCAGACAGAAGGGTGTGAACTGTTTTTCTGCTGGTGGGAAGTCAAATATCATCAGACAGTTGGAACAGAGACCGAATGAAGAGGGTACAATTTTGGTCATTGTAGATGGAGCTGCATTTGGTTCAGAGATGAAAGATATCAGTGAATGCATTAAAACACAGGGAAACATTGTACTCTATGCACCAGAATCTTTTGAGTGGTTGTTACTTTCAACAAAGGAAATACCGGAAGTAAAAGTAGAAACAATACTTCAGAATCCGGAAGAATATATAGACAGTAAAGAGTATATCAGTTGGGAACGATATTTTACAGATTTATTGATAGAAAGTACCAGTAAGAATTTTATATGGGCATATTCGAAGAAAAGGCTTACAAAGGCGTACTTTGCTCCAAGAATAGTGAATGCGGTAAAAACAATCATGAAATTGGTAGACTGGGAAAAATCATTCTGAAAAGTCAGAAAAACCCTTTTCTATTATCGTATTACATGGTATACTGAATACCGAAATGAATGATATGCAAAATAGGATTTTATGCGTCAAGTGTTCGGTGAATGGGGAGTTGTCACTGAAACGAAAAGTGCGTCTTACGGTATATTATCCGCACCCGTTGCAAACAATATAAGAGGATATCTCATATTGTGTTAGGGAATGTTTTCGACATACATTCTATCACAATTGGAGATATCCTTTTTAATTTGGTCAAAAGGATAATCTCCATTTCAAAAATACAAAGGAGGTTATTTTTTAATGGTTGACAAAGTGAAAATTGAGCAGGCAGTCCGTCTGCTTCTGGAAGGTATCGGTGAAGATATTACACGGGAAGGTCTGATTGATACTCCTGACAGGATTGCCCGCATGTGTGAAGAAATTTACGGAGGTCTTGGTCATGAAGCGGACCAGCATCTGTTAAAGCAGTTTCCTGTAGAAAATAATGAAATCGTACTGGAAAAAGACATCACCTTTTACTCCATGTGTGAGCATCACCTGATGCCTTTTTATGGAAAAGCTCATCTTGCATACATCCCCAACGGCAAAGTTACCGGTTTAAGCAAGCTGGCACGTACAGTAGATGTTTATTCCAGAAGACCACAGATTCAGGAACGGCTTACCGTTCAGATCGCAGATGCTTTGGAGCGTACTCTGGATCCAAAAGGAATTATGGTAATGCTGGAAGCGGAACATACCTGTATGACCATGCGCGGAATAAAGAAACCGGGAAGCAAAACGATCACTACTGTAACCCGTGGTGCGTTTACAGAAGATAAGGAACTGCAGAAAATGTTCCTTTCTATGGTAAAAGGATGAATAACAATTTTTCAGATATGGATCGTGTCAATCAGATCTGGAGGCACCCGGTTTATCAGGAACATTATAAAAAAATACAGGAACTTGAAAGTGAACGGATCTTCTGCCGTCATACGCCTGAACATTTTCTGGATGTTGCACGACTGATGTACATTTATGCACTGGAGGAACATCTGGAGCTGCCCAAAGAGCTTATCTATGCAGCAGCACTTCTGCATGATATCGGACGTGCACAGCAATATCAGTACAACATTCCCCATGATATTGCAGGAGTAGAAATCGCACGGGAAATTCTGACAGATCTGCACTTTACAGAACAGGAAAAAGAACTGATTCTGTCTTCTATTGGACATCACCGAAAAGGAGATTCCTGCAGTACGCTGGCAGCACTTCTTTATAAAGCGGATAAGCAGTCCAGAAATTGTTTTTTATGTTCCGCTGCTCCTGAATGCTATTGGTCTGATGATAAAAAAAATATGAAAATTGAATACTGATCTTCTTCATAAGCACAAAAGAAAGGATGGGCTCTGCTCATGAAAATTGGAAACCGTTTTTTTGATACTAAGAATCATACTTACATAATGGGAATTTTGAATGTTACCCCTGATTCCTTTTCTGACGGCGGCAAATGGAATCATATGGATGAAGCTTTGAAACATACAGAGGCAATGATTGCTGATGGTGCAGATATTATTGATATCGGAGGCGAATCTACACGTCCCGGTCATACTCCTGTCAGTGCTGATGAGGAAGCACAGAGAGTTCTTCCTGTTATTGAAGCGGTCAAAAAACATTTTGACATTCCTGTTTCTGTAGATACTTTTAAGAGCAGTGTTGCTGAAAGCTCTATCCAGGCAGGAGCTGACCTGGTTAACGATATCTGGGGATTAAAATATGATCCGAAAATGGCAGCTGTGATCGCAAAATATGATGTGGCCTGTTGTCTGATGCACAACAAATCTAATACAGAATATCAAAACTTTCTCATTGATATGCTCGCCGAAACACAGGAATGTGTCAATCTTGCAAGACAGGCCGGCATTAAAGATGAAAAAATCATGCTTGATCCGGGAATTGGTTTTGGAAAAACATTTGAAATGAATCTGGAAGCAATGAATCACCTGGAGCTTTTTCAGAATCTGGGATTTCCGGTTCTCCTTGGTACATCCCGCAAATCCATGATCGGACTGGCACTGGATCTTCCTGTAGATCAGCGCGTGGAGGGGACTTTGGCTACCAGTGTAATTGGCGTAATGAAGGGATGCTCTTTTGTCCGTGTCCACGATGTTAAAGAAAACAAGCGTGTGATCCAGATGACAGAAGCAATCCTGGGACGCAGATAAATTACTGGCACAAAACAGATGGTAAATATAAATAACATACAGAAAGGATTTGCTGTTATGGATGAGACCAGATTAGATAAAATAGAAATTAAAGAGTTGGAGGTTTTTGCAAACCATGGTGTATATCCCGAAGAAAATGTTCTGGGACAGAAGTTTGTTATTTCTGCTACACTTTTTACCAGAACACGTCTGGCGGGATTAACCGATGAGTTGTCTGCTTCCATAAACTATGGCGAAGTCAGCCATATGATCACTGATTTCACCAGAAAACATACTTATAAACTTCTGGAATCTCTTGCAGAGAATCTTGCAGAAATGCTTCTTTGCTCTCTTTCCGGACTTGAAAAAATTACTCTGAAGATCGAAAAGCCCTGGGCACCGGTTGGTCTTCCTCTGAAAACCGTATCTGTGGAAATTACACGGAAATGGCACACTGCTTACATTGCTTTTGGCTCTAATATGGGTGATAAAAAGATGTATATAGATAATGGGATCCGTGGTCTGGCAGAGACAAAAGGATGCCGTATAGAGGCAATTTCCGATTATCTTATCACAGAACCTTACGGAGTTACTGATCAGGATGAATTTTTAAATGGAGTTCTGAAAATGCGGACACTTCTTACTCCTGGAGAATTGCTTGTGCGACTGCATCAGTTAGAACAGGAGGCAAACAGGGAACGTATCATTCACTGGGGACCAAGGACACTGGATTTGGATATCCTGTTTTATGATCAAGAAATTATTGATATGCCAGATCTTCATATTCCTCATATTGATCTGCACAACCGCGATTTCGTTCTTGTACCAATGAATCAGATTGCTCCGTATCTGCGACATCCTGTGTTAAATCAGACTATTTCGCAGCTTCTGGACAGCCTTCTGAACAAATCTGAAAATACTGCAAAATAAAGTGAACAGTAACCAGTAACGATATTTTGTTGAATGTTCCATTGATATTTACTTTGCCATTTTTTACAAACAGTGCTATGATATATTCAATGGAAATTCTATAAAAGAGAAAACACCTACAGGAGGGCAAAAAATTATGAGAATCAGACGCGAAGAACACATGGCAGGTGGAAATGGTCACGTAATTATCAAAGAAATCCTTGACGCAGAGCAGTTGAACGGTAAATGTGGACTGTATGCACAGGTAACCCTGGAGCCGGGATGTTCACTGGGATATCATGAACATCATGGAGAAAGTGAAACCTATTATATTTTACAGGGACAGGGCGAATACAATGACAACGGTACCTATCGTCCGGTAAAAGCCGGAGATATTACATTCACACCGGACAATCATGGACATGCACTTGCAAATACAGGAAATACAGATCTGGTTTTTATGGCTCTGATCATTAAAGACTGATATAAAAGCAGCAGCACATATTTCTTATGGAAATAATGACTGCTGTTTTTATTACCAGGACAGACTGATTATAATAAAAAATAGTATAAATCAGGTATCATTTCATAATCATTCAAATGGAGAATCAAACTATGTACAGAAAAACAGCAAAGAAGTTACTGAAATTCATAGAGAAAAGCCCCACTGCATTTCAGGCAGTGACGGAGATGACCAAAAGGCTTGACAAAGAAGGCTTTGAAGAATTGAAAGAGGAGGATCACTGGAAGCTTAAAAAAGGCGGAAATTATTATGTGACCAGAAATCATTCTGCAATCATAGCTTTTTCCATTCCACAGAAGCCTGTGTGGAAGTTTCATATTATGGCAAGCCACAGTGATTCCCCTTCCCTTAAGATCAAGGAGAATCCTGAGATAGAGGTGGAGAATGCTTATATCAAACTGAATGTGGAGCGTTACGGTGGAATGATTTTGTCTCCGTGGTTTGACAGACCTCTGTCAGTGGCAGGAAGGCTGATCGTCCGTCAGGATGGAAAAATCAGAGAGAAGATGGTGACTGTGGACAGAGATCTGCTGGTCATTCCTAATCTTGCCATTCATATGAACAGGGAAGTAAATGACGGATATAAATATAATGTGCAGAAGGATATGCTGCCTCTTTTCAGCGATAAGGAAGGAAAGGGCAGATTTATGGAAACTGTGGCTGAGGCCGCAGAAGTAAAGACAGAAGATATTCTGGGACATGATCTGTTTCTTTATGACAGAACTCCGGGAACTCTCTGGGGAGTAAATGAGGAATTTGTCTCTGCACCCAGACTGGATGACCTGCAGTGTGCATTCTCTTCTATGGAGGGATTCCTGCAGGGAAATCGTGAAGAAAGCATTTCTGTACATTGTGTGCTGGATAATGAAGAAGTGGGAAGCAGTACAAGACAGGGCGCTGCTTCTGCTTTCCTGAAGGATACTCTGATGCGGATCAATATGGGACTGGGACGTACCCAGGAGGAATATTATATGGCACTTGCAGACAGTTTTATGATTTCTGCAGATAATGCCCATGCTTTCCATCCAAACTATACGGATAAGACAGATCCGGTAAACCGTCCGGTGCTGAACGGGGGAATCGTGATCAAGTACAATGCAAACCAGAAATATTGTACAGACGGAGTGTCCGCTGCAATTTTCAAGGATATCTGTGACAGGGCAAAGGTGCCGTACCAGACCTTTGTGAACCGTTCGGATATGGCAGGCGGATCCACGCTGGGAAATATTTCCAATACCCAGGTTCCTGTGAAAACAGTGGATATCGGTCTGGCACAGCTTGCCATGCACTCTGTATATGAAACAACAGGTGCGAAAGATACAGAGAGCCTGGTTAAGGCAGCGACAGTATTTTTTGCATAGCTTGTCGGCACACTGGCAGATAAACGTAAACATAAAAATCAGGAGATAAGAAAGTGAACAGAAAAGCAGTGTTTTTTGATGCAGACGGAACACTCTGCGATATGGAAAAGGGTGTACCCCAGAGCACAAAGGAGGCATTGAAGAAATTAAGAGAAAACGGTCATGACGCATGGCTTTGCACAGGCAGGAGCAGGGCCTTTGTTTCCTGGTATCTGGAAGAGCTTCCGTTTACCGGTATGATCAGTGCCTGCGGGGCTACCATTGAAAAGGATGGAGAACGTCTTTTTAATAAAGAGATGCCCCCGGAAGTTGCAAAAAAGTCAGTGGAAATCCTGCGCAGATATGGTCTGGTCCCGGTTATGGAAGGTGCAGATTTCATGTATTATGATAAGGATGAATATAATACAGATGTGAACTGGTATACGGATCTGATCACAGAATCTTTAGGATCTAAATGGCGTCCCATCAGGGGAAATGAAGATTGTATGCGCATTAATAAGATCAGTGCCAAAATGATAAAGGGCTGTGATGCAGAAGCTGCCTGCAGGGAACTGAGTGAGTATTATGACATTATCCGTCATGAGAGTGGTTCAGGGATTGCGGGAACCACCATTGAACTTGTCCCAAAGGGCTTTAACAAGGCAGTGGGGATCTCGGCAGTGTGCAGACTCTTTGATATTCCATGGGAGGATACGATCGTGTTTGGAGACAGCAATAATGATCTCGCCATGTTTGAATATGCAGCAGTGAAGGTTGCCATGGGAAATAGTTCGGAGAAAATAAAAGCTCTGGCTGATCATATTACACAGGATATGTTCCATTATGGAATCAGAAACGGACTGGAATATCTGAAGCTGATATAAACATAAAAAGCCTGGGATCAGATGAGTCCCAGGCTTTTGCATATATAGAGCCAGATTGTCATGGTAAAGGAGCTTAATAGAGTGGTAGTCATAACCACACCGGAAGTAAAATCGCCGTCATACTTCATGTTTTTGGCCATGATATAACAGCTTACAGTAGTGGCAGAACCAAGCATGATAATGATCGCAACCAGCATATCATGGGAAAATCCCAGAAGCACAGCCAGTGGAAGAAATACAGCTTCATATCCCACAAGCTTCAGAAAGGTACATGCGATCAGTGGCTTCGGTCTTGCGAATGCCTTGCCGAATTTCAGTGCGCCACCCATGGCCATCAGCCCAAGAGGAGTCGCTGTTTTTCCGAGATTATCTACGGCAGTATTCAGAATTGTTGGCATTGGCAGATGAAGCAGTGACCACACCATACCTGTCAGGATACCAAGGATAATAGGGTTCGTGGCGATTCCTTTCAGGGTTCGGATAAGCTTTGCGGTATCAAGTTTACCGCCGCCGGGAGCGAACAGTGACAGTGTTATAACTGCCATCACATTATAAAGCGGCACACTTCCGATGATCATAAGCGGTGCCATTCCTGCGTTTCCGTAAAGATTCTGGATAATTGCAATTCCAAGGATCGCAGCGCTGCTCCGGTAAGAAGCCTGGATAAATTCACCCTGGATATTTCGCGGTTTCAGCAGATAGGAAAGTCCTGTGGAAATTCCGATACTGATCAGTGTGACAAAGAAGCAGAACAATACAAATTTCGTATTCCACACACTGTAGAAATCTGACTTTGCAATATCCAGAAACAAAAGCGCAGGCAGAGCTGCATTAAATACGAACTTATTCAGACGGCTGACAAAGGTGTCATCAAAGAGTCCGATCTTCCGAAAAAAGAGCCCGAGCATCAGGGTGAGAAAAATCGGGATTGTAGCATTAAGACAGAAAATAAGATTCTCCATTTTCATAAATCCTTTCAAAAAAATGATTTCTGTACAAAAAGTACGGTTCATAAGGTGACTGCTATATCACAATAACACCATGATTATAAACGTTTGACAGGAATTGTCAAATTCCGATTTCTGTGTTATTCTGAAAAAAATGGTTGCTGTTCAGTATGCCTTGCAGATTGCGGGAATGATTTTTCAGACACGCTCTAAGAGCAGAGTGAACAGTAATAAAATTGCAGACAGTGGAGTGGTGGATCATGAAATATGGAAAGATAAGGATAGAAGATGGATTTCTGGTTTTTACCAGACATATGATGATAAACAATCTTCCATGTAAAGACATTGTATGGGCATATATGCGAAAAGAGGGAGCAGATGAAGGTGATGACAGACAGCTGAGTGTAAATTATCTTGTAATTGTTACCAGACGTAAGAAGAGATACAAGTTCGATATGACAGAAAAAGAGATCCATGAGTGTATCCGCATTCTTAAGATATTAAACCCGGATATGGCAACAGGTTTCCCGAAGGGCGGCAGGATATCTCTTCATAGTCTGCCGAATACCAGAGATCTGGGTGCGATCGTTACAGCTGATGACAGACACATCCTGCCGAGGAGGCTTCTGAGAAGCGGGGAACTTTATCACATTTCAGAGAGCGATAAGAACAGACTCAGAGAAGAATACAATCTGAAGACGGTGATCGACCTGCGTTCGGCAGAAGAGAGAAAATGTAAACCGGATACTATTATAGCAGAAGTAGAATACTACCATGTACCGGTTGTGGATGAGGATGTGCAGGTTATCAGCAACAGAGAACAGTTTGTGAAAATGCTTGCAGGACTCCCGGATGATATGGAAGAATATATGATCAGACAGTACAGGAATTTATGCATGGATCAGCTGGTGTTGAAACAGTATGCGAAGTTTATCGATATTCTTTTCAGGCAGGAAAAAGGTGCTGTTTTGTGGCATTGCGGAACTGGAAAGGACCGTACAGGGATCGGGACTGCTTTTCTGCTCAGTCTGCTGGGGGTGGAGGAAGATGTGATATATGAAGACTATCTGCGCACAAACCGTTATATGGAGCCCAAACTGGTATATATGCAGAGACTTGTACAGACCTGGCCGGAGGCAGATGAGAAAATGACCGAGAAGCTTCCGATTATATATAATGTAAAAGAGGAGTATCTGGCTGCTGTTTTTGAAACAGTGAAAAAGACTTATGGTTCTATGGAAAAGTTTTTCCAGACCGTATTTTATCTGAAACCGAAAATGATCGAAGAGTTCAGAAATAAATATCTGATATAGGCAGTTAATTTGATGTTTTTACAAAAGCTGTCACAGAAAGACATTTGTTTTTGTGCGAAAAATTTATTGACAAAATCACGATTATTGATATAATGGTAACCATACGAGCTATTTATTATATTAACGTGGTGAAAATGTACACGTTGAAAGCAGGTGGGACATGCAGAAGAGAGTATTATCCCTGTTAGTAGATAATACTGCAGGTGTAACAACCAGAGTATCTGGATTATTCAGCCGCAGAGGCTATAACATCGACAGCATTACCGGAGGTGTAACAGCGGACGAGCGTTTTTCCAGAATTACCGTTGTGTGTAGCGGGGATGAACTGATTCTGGAGCAGATCACGAATCAGCTTGCCAAGCTTGTAGATGTAAGAGATATTAAGATCCTGGAGCCGGACAACAGCGTATGCCATGAATTAATGATGATCAAGGTGGCTGCGAAACCGGAGCAGAGACAGGGACTCATTTCCATAGCGGATGTTTTCCATGCGAAAGTCGCAGACGTAAGTGTGGATTCCATGATACTGGAGATGACAGGTAACCATAATAAACTGGAGGCATTTCTTGAGCTGATGGGCGATTACGAGATTCTCGAACTTGCACGTACAGGAATGACCGGTTTATCAAGAGGTTCGCAGGATGTAACCTATTTCTGATGAAAAGACCGGAAGGCTTTTCGGAATGCAGGAAATGGAAGAATATCTCAGAAACAGTACATATATAGTTTGCTAGGGGAGCATCCCTTAACGATAAATTTTTTTACGATTAGCAGGAGGAAAATAAAATGGCTAACAAGATTTTTTATCAGGAAGATTGTAATTTAAGCTTACTGGATGGTAAAAAAATTGCAATTATTGGATACGGAAGCCAGGGACATGCACATGCTCTGAACTTAAAGGATTCCGGATGTGATGTCATTATCGGTCTTTATGAAGGCAGCAAATCCTGGAAGAGAGCTGAAGAGCAGGGCTTTAAGGTATATACAGCAGCTGAAGCAGCTAAACAGGCAGATATCATCATGATTCTTATCAATGATGAATTACAGGCTAAACTTTACAAAGAATCCATCGAGCCAAACCTTGAAGAAGGCAACATGTTAATGTTTGCTCATGGTTTCAATATCCATTTCGGATGCATCAAACCACCAAAGAATGTTGATGTTACAATGATCGCTCCTAAAGCACCTGGTCACACAGTAAGAAGTGAGTATCAGGCTGGAAAAGGAACACCTTGTCTTATCGCTGTAGAGCAGGATTACACAGGAAAAGCTCAGGATCTTGCATTGGCATATGGTCTTGGAATCGGCGGAGCAAGAGCTGGTCTTCTTGAAACTACATTCCGTGTAGAGACAGAGACAGACCTCTTTGGTGAGCAGGCTGTACTTTGCGGTGGTGTTTGCGCACTTATGCAGGCAGGTTTCGAAACACTTGTTGAAGCTGGTTATGATCCAAGAAATGCATACTTTGAATGTATTCATGAAATGAAGCTGATCGTAGACCTGATTTATCAGTCAGGATTCGCAGGGATGAGATATTCTATCTCCAACACTGCTGAATATGGTGATTACATCACAGGACCTAAGATCATCACAGAAGATACAAAGAAAGCTATGAAGAAAATTCTTTCTGATATCCAGGATGGTACATTTGCAAAAGACTTCTTACTTGATATGTCTGATGCAGGTGCACAGGTTCACTTCAAAGCTATGAGAAAGAAAGCTTCTGAGCATCAGTCTGAGAAAGTTGGCGAAGAAATCCGTAAACTTTACAGCTGGAATGGCGAAGACAAACTTATCAACAACTAATCTGAATATGATTAAATTAAAATCCCCTGCTGAATGGCAGGGGATTTTTTATGTTATAGGAAATTACTCCGTAATGTTCCTATAACATAAAAAAGCTCTCCGGGCAGGATCGCACTGCGACGGAGAGGAATTATGTCGCTGAAGCGACCCGCCGCAGGCGGAGAATCCTGCAAGCAGGATTCTTTCTTGTATGTACTGACTCAATGATGGTTGTTTGTTCTGTATTATGCAATTCTTAAGATTATGCATAATATAATAAGATGCAAATCAATCTCAACGTTTTATAATTCGATAATCTGCCCTTTTTCTACGTCATATCTGCAGTACTTACCATTTCCGGAAATAAATGGCTGATATGTATCTGTCCTGTTATCTTTAAGATATACAATTCCGGTAGCGATCATCTCCACTAATGAAAAGCGTTCGCTGAGACTGGAAATCCACTTATATGTTTTGTTCTTAGATGAACTTGTCATAACCATATTGTAGGCATGTCCGTCTTCGGTGGCTTCCAGAGAAAAATATACTTTCTCTGCCTTATCAGGAGCATCGAAGACCTGACTTGTAATATAGGAAGAAAAATTGGTGCTTACAAAATTTCGGAAAGATTTTATATCATAAGTAATTCCGGATACTTCGTCTGTGATTTTATCTCCGCGTTCCAGACGAGTTCTAATAATCTTTAGTACCTCTACAGTCCAGTTGATAAAAGAGATATTGCTGTAATTCATACTTTCCATCAACTGTTCGATCAGTTTGCGTGACAGGATATTGGAGCGTATTGCCTCATCATAAAGTTCTCTGTTCATGACATTTTCCCTCTTTTTTGATTATTTGTAACTATTCAGCAGTCTACTATCCCGCGAGGTGTTTTGGCATGAACATGCCAAAATCCCGAGACATACAAGTCAAAATCTCATCGCCGAAGGCGATTTTTAATGGATTTTGACTCGTAACTGTGAAGGTACTGAACAGTTACGAGTATTTTATGTTTGTTATAGTGTTTCCGCACATTTCTATGTTATACTGATTATAAATCTGTTTGTTGTAAAATGCAACAAAAAACGGACGAATAAATAAAAATATTTGTGAACAGTAACGAATATATTATTGTCTGTATTTTTGTTTTTTTGTTTCCGGAAGGATAATGAGATATAAGGAAAATTGAGGAGGGATAAAATGGAGATAGAAGAAGAGTTTATTTCGGGATTTTGCAGAACATGTAATGGAGGGCAGACTGTCTGCTGCGAATATACGATAGCAGGAGATAAAAGAACCCTCACGTTTATGGATTGTGCACATGACAGATGTGTAAATCATGCTGCCTGTGAAATCTACAAACAGGCACATGAAATGGAACGGTAACCCGCAAATGCTGTAATTATCGGATTAACCGGAGTTGGAATCAAACATATATGAAAAATAGGCATCTTTGAATGCAGAATAGTTATTTCTGGAAATAGGGACAGAGGAAATGCCGGTAGTGACCATAGTTCTTGTAAACTGTTTTATGTGTGATAGGTTTACAATATAGCTTCGGTGACATTTAAAGAATCCTTTTTCCGGAGTAAAGATCCCTTCGCACTTTGCAAATAATTCGCGGATTTTTAAAGTAGTTCCATTTGAAAGGCAGACCAGAACCTGTTTATTCTGAGCTTCCAGATAATCTACATCATTGAGCGTAATTGAGCAGAATCCGTCTGCAGTATGTGCGACGAAAGTTTCCGCCGGAACATGATAAGTTTTAAAAAAATCATCCATAACAGAAAAAAGTTTCAGAGTATTTACTGGTTTTAAAAGATAATGAAAAGCTTTGACATCATAGGAATCCAGGGCAAATTCTCTGGAAGAGGTCAGAAAAATCACAGGAACAGTCAGTCCCATGCTGCGTATTTCTCTTGCTGTATCTATGCCGTTTAATAATGGCATGATGATGTCGAGAAAGATCAGATCTACCGGAATTGTCCGGAGATCTGTTAACAGATCATCACCGTTGGAATATGGATACAGGGTAAGTGAAAAATCATTTTTTTTCGCCCAGTGCTTCAGGAGTGAACTTAATTCCCGGGTAAAGAGTATTTCATCATCACAAATTGCAATATTCATAATTTTTATCAAAACCTTTCTGTGAGTGAATAAATGTTATGTATTGTATCCGGCAGTGGAAATCCTGTGTCAGATGATAATTCGCAGGACAAAGCAATGGTCCACGATAGAAAAATGACACTGTCCATGCAATTGTTCCACATAATAAATAATACTCCTGACACCGATTCCATGCCCGTTTCTGGTAGAAACCGGAACTCCATCTACAAATGCCGGAATTTTTTCTACGGGATTTTCCAGTTGGAACAGAATGTGATTCTTTTTCTGTGAAAGAGTAAGCCGGGCCCATTTTGAAGGTGATTCCAGCTGCTCCAGTGCATGCATGGAGTTTTCCAGCGCATTGGACAGGATTGTACAGAGGGACAGATCGGAGCATGGAAGTTCTTTTCCTGTAGAAACATTGCATATAAGAGACAATCCTCTGTCTGTGAAACGGGAATGATAAATGGAAAGCACAGAGTTCAGCATTTCATTTCCGGAATAGGCGGCGATGATCGTATCGTCATATGCAGAATTAATTTCATGGATGTATTCCTGTGCTTTATCCGGATGTCCGTTTTGCAGCTGGGTCAGAATAATACTCAGATGGTGGCGCATATCATGCCGCAGGATCGCCAGTCTCTGGCTGCTGATCTTTACCTGTTCAATTTCGTTTTGCATGGATTGAAGCTGCATTTCACGAAGATTGCTGTATTGCGTTATCTCCTGTTTATTCTCATATTCCTGAAAGTAGATGATGAGAAATACCAGGTAGGCAATGCAGAATGCAAATCCCATGAACTCAACAACTGCTTTATTTCCGGAATAAAGTAAAGTTGAAAACTTGGTGGAAGCATAATCAAAAACGTAATATACAAATGGCAGGAAACCGATGATGGAAAGCTCACGTGCATTTTTTGTAAAAATTGTTTTTGTAGATCGAAATACATATCGATAAAGAAGGACAAAAGTTAAGGTTGTTGTTAAGATCCGCACAGAATAATAACACCACTGTAATCCTGTTATTGCCAAAGCGAATAATCCGGTCCAGTTGCTTATCTGGCAACACAGATAGGCAGAAAAGACAGAAACAGCGGAAGAAATCAGAGGATACTTATAATGAACGGAGAGGAATAAAACCAATGGAAAATGTACGATCAGAGGATAGGACATATTTGCAAGAGTTTCCCCAAATAATGCCAGATCAATTACATATAACAGTCCCTGCCCTGAAAATAACAGAAACATAGTCAGGATATTTTTTCTGATCGGTTTGATCCCAAGAAAAAATGCAGAACAGTAAATTCCAAAGAGCATGGTAGTGATACCATGAACAGCAGATAAAATCTGTTCAGACATAACAGTACCTCCGTCTGATAAGGATTAATAAAATTTGTCATCAAAATGTTGTATATATATCAAGTATAAAAGATTTCAAATTTAAAGACAACCTTTTTCCATACCATTCACGCCATATAATTACTGTTCGCGTGAAAGAGAAAAAATGCTGTTGTTCTGTGTTATAATCAGTCTATAAAGGAATATCGAAAAAACATACGAGGAAGGAGATGAAAGAGAGAGCATATTTAACGATATACCGGCGCTAGATGAAAAAAGAAAAACAGAAGAAAAACAGACCTGATGGAGAAGTACCATGCAGGTCTGTTTTTATATCATTCTTTCCTGTTTTTACTTATTTACATCAATATAACTGTACAATGTATATTTGGAGATTCCGAAATAATTTGCAACCTTATCTCCGGATTTGGTAATAAGGAAAGCACCTGCATCATTTAAGAACTGAATAGCAGTAACCTTATCCTCCTTATTCATTAAAGGAACAGGTTTGCCTACCAGAGCTACAGATTCTTCGATCAGATGATCAAGAAGATCATTGACATTATGAGTGATCTCTTTGGGTTTCTCTTCCTTATTTTCCGGAGTGACAAGAGAATGAAGGGCAGATTCGATCATAGTAAGCTTGGTAATGTCATAATTGATTCCGAAAACATAATGAAGGGTACCATCGTCATCATGAATGTAGGAAGTGCTGCACTTCAGGATCTTGCCGTCTGCTGTTTTCATCAGATAACCGGTATGGTCTTCGGGGGTTGCTCCTTTTTCCTGATTGCGGATCGCATCAAAAACAGCATTGGATGGTCCGTCTCCGATATCTCTGTTTGTAACATGACCATTTACGATGTAGACGATGGAATGTTCCGGCTCCGAAGTTTTCAGATCATGGATTACTACTTCACAGTCAGGTCCGAACTGGGAAGCAAGATCAGCAGCGATTTGTTTTAACACAGTAAGTCGTCCCATTTGATTTCCTCCTATTAATATAACTTTTAAACGGATCATAACCGAATCAGGCAGGGGCTTCTATAGTCTGAGCAGTAACAGTCATTCGATTATGAGAATGTAGTAAAGCGGATAAATTTATCCGTCAAAACGTTCAGTGCAGACACATGGAAACTGCACATTTTTTATATTCTATCATAAAAAAAAGGAAATAAAAAGAGCCTAAAAAAAATAAATGTGAATACCTTAAAAAATTTGTGATTATAATCATAAATCATTGAAGTGATATAGGAATCGTGGTATATTTTAAACATGAATATAAAAGAAAGGGGTGTCAGAAACAGTGAAAACTTTACTGAAGAATGGTACAGTAGTATCGGGGGATATGTCTGTTATAGAAGATGTTCTTATAGATGGAGAGAAGATTGTAAAAGTAGGCCGGAATCTGGAAGCAGAGGATGCACAGGTAGTTGATGTAAACGGTAAGCTGCTTTTTCCGGGATTTATAGACGGACATACACATTTTGACCTGGAAGTGGCAGGAACAGTGACGGCAGATGATTTTGAAACAGGAACAAGAGCTGCCATTGCAGGAGGAACAACTCTGGTGATCGATTATGCGTCTCAGGATAAAGGTGGTCATACGCTGAAGGAAGGCCTTGAGAAGTGGCATAAGAAAGCAGATGGGAAATGTTCCTGTGATTATTCTTTCCATATGTCTGTTGTGGAATGGAATGAGGAAACTGAGAGAGAAATACAGGATATGATCAATGAAGGGATTACCAGTTTTAAGCTTTACATGACTTATCCGGCAATGATCGTAGATGACGGTGACCTTTATAAGATTATTAAGAAATTAAATGAATACGGATGTTTTGCAGGGGTACATTGTGAGAATGCAGGGGCAATCGATGCGTTGATCGCAGAAGCCAAAAAAGAGGGACGTCTGGGACCTGAGAATCACCCGTTGGTGCGTCCGGATATTATGGAGGCAGAGGCAGTTCACCGCCTTCTTGTGATCGCAGATGCAGCAGATGCTCCTGTAATGGTAGTACATCTTACCAACCGGAAAGCATTTGAAGAAGTGATGCGTGCCAGAATGAACGGACAAAAGGTATATGCGGAAACCTGTCCGCAGTATCTGCTTCTGGATGACAGTGTATATTCAAAACCGGATTTTGAAGGTGCCAAATACGTGTGTGCACCTCCAATCCGTAAGAAAGCAGATCAGGACTGCCTGTGGAAAGCACTGGCGAATGATCAGATCCAGACGGTTGCAACTGACCAGTGCAGCTTTACAATGGAGCAGAAAGCTCTTGGTAAAGATGATTTCACGAAGATTCCGGGAGGGCTGCCGGGAGTACAGACGAGAGGAACTCTGCTTTATACATACGGTGTACGCACAGGCAGGATCACGCAGGAACAGATGTGCCGTCTGTTAAGTGAGAATGCAGCTAAACTTTACGGAGTGTATCCCAATAAGGGCGTGATACGTGAGGGAAGTGATGCAGATATTGTTGTATTTGATCCTGAGAAGGAAAACGTTATCTCTGCAAAGACACATCTGTATCATACGGATAATAATCCATATGAGGGATTTAAGCTTCATGGAGATATTGACAGCGTATATTTAAGAGGAGCTCATGTGGTGCAGGATGGAAAAGTAATTCTGGAGAAAACAGGAAAATATATTAAACGCGGTAAGAATCAGATGTAAAATATATATTTTATGGAATTGCTGTAATCAGGTAAGTCCTCTAGCGAAGAGTAATAAGCAGTGAATATAAAGAATAACAAGAGGTGACAGAAAATGAAACATGAAGTAAATGCAATGGGAAAACAGTGCCCGATTCCGGTAGTGATGACAAAGAAGGTTATTGATAATGCGGCAGTCGGTGATGAGATTGAAATTCTGATCGATAATGAAACCGCAGTGAATAATCTGAGCAGACTTGCAAATAAAACAGGCTGTACGTTTGTATCTGAAAAACTGGGAGACAAAAAGTATCAGGTGAAGATGGCAGTAAAGACTGAACAGACAGGTGGTACCTTGGAAGAAGAGGAATTTGTCTGCGAAGCACCGCATAAAAAAGTGACGGTAGCGGTAATCTCCTCAAATGTTATGGGAAATGGTGATGATGAACTGGGAAAGATTTTGATCAAAGGATTTATCTATGCCCTTTCTCAGATGGAAACACATCCGGATACAATCCTTTTCTATAATGGAGGTGCAAAACTTACAACAGAAGACTCTGAAAGTCTGGAAGATCTGAAAAAGATGGAAGAAGAGGGCGTGGAAATCCTGACCTGCGGTACCTGCCTAAAGCATTATGGACTGATGGAGAAACTGATGGTTGGAAAAGTTACCGATATGTATACGATTGCAGAGCGTATGACAGGTGCAGATAAGGTGATTCGTCCGTAAGAAAATGAAGGCCATCATATCTGAGAAAAAAGACAGATATGATGGTATTTTGAACTTTTATTGCAATTTCTGTTCTCTGATATTGTGGTATCTGGCATATCCGGTAAGAATCAGAGTCAGGGCACCATCGCCTGTTACGTTACAGGCTGTCCCAAAACTGTCCTGAAGGGCAAAGATAGTCAGCATCAGAGCTGTAGCAGAATCGCCGAATTTCAGGATACCGGTGATAATACCGAGAGATGCCATAACAGTGCCTCCCGGTACACCCGGAGCACCAATGGCAAAAATTCCAAGCAGGACGCAGAAAAGAACCATGGCCCCCGGCGCAGGAACTGCACCATAAAGAATTTTGGAGATTGCCATACAGAAGAATACTTCTGTGAGGACAGAACCACAGAGATGAATATTGGCAAACAGCGGAATACCAAAATCCACCAGATCCTTTCGGAGAGGTTTTGCCCTGTGTGCGCATTGGAGGGCGACCGGCAGTGTGGCAGCAGATGACATGGTACCTATGGCTGTGAGGTAGGCGGGACCATAATGTTTCACAACTTTCAGAGGATTTTCTCTGGAATAAATTCCTGCAAGTATATATAGAAGAGCTATCCAGATAAAATGTCCGATCAGAACAATGACGATTACCTGAAGGAATACAGGAAGCTGTCTGGTGATTGTTCCTTCGTATGCCAGTGAACAGAAAGTCAGTCCGATGAAGTATGGGAGAATCGGAATAATGACTCTTGATACAATAGCCAGTATGATCTTCTGAAATTCTTCAAGAAAAGAAGAAATCAGACTGGCTTTTGTCCATGCAGATGCAAGTCCCAGCATAATGGCCAGTACAAGTGCACTCATGACAGGCATTATCTGTGGAATGGAAAGTTCAAAAACTACATCCGGCAAAGCTTTGAGATGACTGGCAGTGGAGCTGAAGGACAAATGTGGGATCAGCAGGTATCCGGATAATGCAGAGAATAAAGCAGCTCCCAGTGAGGAAGCATAAGCAATACTGACTGCAACACCTAACATTCTGGAAGCATTGTTTCCGAGTCTGGTAATAGATGGTGCGATAAATCCAATGATGATCAGCGGAACAGAAAAGCTGATCAGCTGACCAAGAATATACTTCGATGTTACAACCACATTCAGTACTGCAGTCGTAATGGCAGATTCATCTATTATATTAAGAAGAAGTCCGATACAGATTCCAAAAGCCACGCCGACAAGCAGTCTGAAGGGCAGACTGTGTAGAAAATAGTTTTTTTTCATAATAATCCCCCTTTTTCTGTCAATTATAATATATAATGATGTCATGGTCAAAAGGTATTTTATATCGAAACAGGAGAGAGTTATGTACAGAAAAATTTATCAAATTTTGGAAGAAACAGGAAAAGTAAAAACAGCAATGGTTTTAAACGGGAATCATAAGGGCGAAAAATGTCTGATAAAAGAAAACCATTGTTTATCATCTGATGAAAATACAGCAGATTTCTGGAAAAAATATGAAGTTGATCTGGCGGAGTGCCAGGAGACAAAAGTTGTTCATATGGGAGATGTAGATTTCTTTGTGGAAATTTATGTGAAAAATCCGCAGCTTATCATTTTTGGAGGCGGACATGTTTCGCAGCCTGTTGCAAAAATCGGAAAAATGCTGGGATTTCATGTGACTGTTATGGATGACAGAGAAGATTTTGTGACTTCAGAGAGATTTCCGGATGCCGATCGGCTGATCAAAGGCAGCTATGATAAACTTTCAGACAAAATACCGGCCTATGAAAATGCTTATTATGTGATCGTGACAAGAGGTCATCTCGGAGACAGTGCCTGTGCCAGACAGATCCTGAGACGCCCTTATACTTATCTGGGAATGATCGGCAGTAAAAATAAGGTAAAACTGACCAGAGAAAAATTACTCGGAGAAGGTTTCAGCGAAGAACAGCTCAACAGTATCCATGCACCGATTGGATTGCCGATCGGAGGACATATGCCGGCAGAGATTGCTGTAAGTATTGCTGCGGAGATCGTTCAGGAAAAGAACAGGTATGATGTTTCTTATATTGATGGAGCTGTGGAGGATGCTGTCAGGAAAAAAGAAAATGGAATTATGATCACGATCATATCCAAGAGTGGTTCTTCTCCAAGAGGGACAGGAAGTAAAATGTTTATTGATAAAGACGGGAATTCATATGGAAGCATCGGAGGCGGAAATGTAGAATTTCAGGCTTTGAAATATGCACCAGAAGCGCAGCATGGTGAAATCAGAAAATATAATCTGTCTAACCAGGGCGGTGCGAATCTGGGAATGATCTGTGGCGGCGAGGTGGAAGTCCTTTATGAATTGTTGTAGATAAACACAGAACCTACAGCGTTACTGTTCACATATCATTATCCCGCGAGGTGTTTTGGCATGAATATGCCAAAATCCCGAGACATACAAGCCAAAATTCCATTGCCACAGGCAATCTGGAATGAATTTTGGCTACGTTACTGAGAACGGAGTGAACAGTAACCCTGCAGCAATTCCGCGCAAATGGAAGAAAGCAGACAAAGCAGGACAAAACGCATACTTGAATTATCTGTAAGAATCGTGTATATTAATACATAAAGCGAACACAGAAAACACGAGGGGACAGAGCGTGTTTGATAAAGGAGGAAACTACTTATGAAGAAATCACTTTGGCTGGTTCTTGTACTGGGACTTGCATTTGCTGCTCAGGGATGCGGATTTGATCCTACTATTGATTCCAGCGTTATGATCGTTAAAGTAACACCAACACCGGAAGTCACACCTACTCCTGAGGCTTCAGAGGCAACACCGACACCGGAAGCAACACCAACGCCGGCAGCAGAGCAGACAGCCAGTGGTGTAAAAGTAGAAGTGAAATCCGATACCTATTATGCGTCATCAGAATTAAATCTTCGTTCTGATGCAAGTTCAGATGCGGATCTGATTTCAAGTGTGGCAGCCGGAACTCAGCTGAACAGTACAGGTGTATGCGAGAATGGATGGATTCGTGTGGATTATAATGGACAGACCTGTTATGCAAGCGGAGATTTTGTGACAACAACAGCTCCGGCAGCAGACGCAGGTGAGACTGCAGCAGATACATCAGCAGATACGTCTTATGATGAAAGTGCAGAATAATCTGATGATATAAAAATTTGTATCAGTCCTCTTTGAATATACCTCTATGAGAGGTACAATAAAGGCTTTTTTGGAAAAATGTTGACAGAAATGTATAAGTAAAAGCAGAAGCTGCAGGGGATAATGACCTGTCAGCTTCTGCTTTTTTTGTCTGAAAAATACGATAGAAATCTTTTTCGGTGTGTTGTTTATGAGGATTGCTGTAATACTGTAGAATGTTACTGTGGATAAATAAGTCTGTCTGGCTTGATATCATAAAGAACTTCATCCAGAAATTTTCCTGCCAGATATTTTGCCATAGGCAGATTCATATCCAGATAATTTCCGCAGTCTTTTGCAGATGCTCCCGGAACTTCACCTTCAAAATCACGTATAAATTCAAAAGTCTCGATCATAAGCGGAACGATATCCTTGGACTCATAATCGCCATTTAAAAGAAGATAATTACCTGTACGGCATCCCATCGGTCCCCAGTAGATCATTTTAGAGCCGAACTCTTTATGATTTCTCAGGAATGTTGCTGCCAGATGCTCGATCGTGTGAAGCTCAGCGGTATTCATCACAGGTTCTTCGTTAGGAGAAGTCATACGGATATCGAAGGTAGTGATCATACTGCCGCCAACCGGATCCTTACGTGAAACATAAATTCCAGGCTGTAATTTGATATGGTCAATGGTAAAACTTGTTATTTTTTCCATTTTGGATTCCTCGCTTTCTTTTGCAGATATATTCTGACTGTTCATCAGTCTGTTGTTCCGGTTTCACTGCAAAAAGGGAAGGTACAGAACTGAACAGCCATATATATTTTAACAGGCAATCAGAAAGAAGTAAACACAGGAAACATCCACAATCTGAACATTTTGTGAAAAGAGTTGTTTTTTTTCTGAGATAGGTTATAATCAGATTGTTGTAAATGATTTCGGAGGTAAAGGAAAATGAAAAGAAAATTACTGGCAGCACTTTGTGTTACAGCTATGTCAGCAGGTTTACTGGCAGGATGTGGCAGCAGTGATAAAACAGAAGAGAGTACAAAAACAGAGGAAACAGCGAAAGAGGAGACTTCTTCTCAGGAAGAGACGGAGACAAAAGCTGCTTCTTCTGACAGTGATAATGTAGCAAGTGAAGAAGAGGCAGAAAAAGCCGGATTTTCTGATGGTTCTGATGAAAAGAGTGATTCTGCTGATACAGATTCTGAAAATAAAGATTCTTCAGACAGCAGTACAACCAGTGTGCTTTTGGATACTTCCAAAGAACTGACAGGAATTCATCACGCAGAGATTGAAGTAAAGGATTACGGTACGATTGATGTGGAACTGGATGCAGATACAGCACCGATCACAGTGACAAATTTCGTGAAACTCGCACAGGAAGGTTTTTATGACGGACTGACATTCCACCGTATCATGGATGGATTCATGATCCAGGGTGGTGATCCCAACGGAGACGGAACAGGTGGATCAAAAGAGAATATTAAGGGTGAGTTCAGCAACAATGGAGTAGACAATGATATTTCTCACACAAGAGGGACTATTTCCATGGCAAGAGCCAGTGATCCGGACAGCGCAAGCTCGCAGTTCTTTATTGTTCAGGCAGACAGTACATTCCTGGACGGCGATTATGCAGGATTTGGTCATGTAACAGAAGGTATGGATATTGTTGATAAGATCTGCGAGGATGCAAAACCGACAGACGACAATGGAACAATCCCGTCAGATCAGCAGCCGGTTATTGAGAAGATTACAATTACGGATTAAGTAAAGCAGAAAATAAAGCAAGTGTCCGAAAAACAGAACAAAAATTGAAAAAAGGCACAGCAAAAAACAGCAGGGAAGATATGAAAAAATCTTTCCTGCTGTTTGGTTTAAGAAGGGAACAATTACGGATTAATTTTTGATTACCAGTACCGGGATTGGCGGATTGTTGGGGCGGTTGTAGTAATCGCTTTTGATTACCAGGTATTGATGGGAATCAAGATTTTTCAGCCAGTCAAGGATCTGATCCCTCTCTTCAAATCCGGAATCGCCACCACTGTAGATGCAAAGAGAAATCATCCCGCCTTTTTTCAGAAGTGTTAAAGCCTGAGTCAGCGCCTGAATGCTGGTTTCTCCTCTGGTTGCAAGTGAATGATCTCCGCCGGGCAGATAGCCGAAATTAAAGACAATGCAGCTTACACTGTCTGGTGTAGCATATTCTGCCATATTTGCATGAGATTCCAGAAGCAGAGTATAATTTTCCGGAGCATGTCCGGCAGTCAGTTTCTCTTGGGTTGCAGCCAGTGCCTGCTCCTGAATATCAAAGGCAAGGACCTTTCCTGATTTTCCGCATAGCTGCGAAAGCAGAAGCGTATCATTTCCGTTTCCCATTGTAGCATCAATACAGAAGTCTCCTTCCTGTACCTGCTGTCTGATAAAAGCTGCGCACCATTGCGTGATCTGATAATTCTTCATATATTCCTATATTCCTCCACAAAGTCATACACCGGATTTATATGTTGATATCAGTATATTATAGTAATCCGGTCTGTCAGTTAAGTCAGGTAGAGTCCAGTGCAAATTATGGATATCTGACTGATTATTATTATAATGCAGGAAATCTTTATAAACAACGGTTAAGTGTAATCTTGCTGAGGTTCACCGTTACTGTTCACACACCACTATCCCGCGAGGTGTTTTGGCATGAATATGCCAAAATCCCGAGACATACGAGCCAAAATTCCATCCAGATTGTTTCGCAAATAAAACAAATCACTTATTGCATTTTTGATAATAATTAGTCTATAATAAATAGAATTGTAAAAGTCAGAATCCTGTTATCAAAGATGAATTATGATAGATTTTGACATGTAAGTATAAAGACGTAGAAACAGCCAGAAATAATATGGTTCGGAGAAAGAGGTAAAGGAAAATGACACTGGAAGGAAAAACAGTATTACTGGGAGTGACAGGCAGCATTGCGGCGTATAAGATTGCATATCTGGCAAGCGCGCTGAAGAAACGCCATGCAGATGTTCATGTGCTGATGACAGAGAATGCCACGAATTTTATCAATCCGATCACTTTTGAAACTCTCACAGGAAATAAATGTCTGGTGGATACCTTTGACCGGAATTTTCAGTTTCAGGTAGAGCATGTATCGATTGCAAAGAAAGCAGATGTAGTGATGATCGCACCGGCAAGTGCCAATGTGATCGGTAAACTGGCACATGGGATCGCAGATGACATGCTTACTACCACGATCATGGCATGCAAATGTAAAAAATTCATTTCCCCGGCCATGAATACCAATATGTTTGAGAATCCTGTAGTACAGGATAATTTAAAGATTCTGGAGCATTACGGATATGAAGTGATCGCTCCGGCGTGCGGATATCTGGCATGTGGTGACACAGGAGCGGGAAAAATGCCGGAACCTGAGACATTACTTGCCTATATTGAGCGCGAAGCTGCCTGTGAGAAAGATCTGAAAGGAAAGAAAATCCTTGTAACTGCAGGTCCTACACAGGAATCTGTTGATCCTGTTCGTTATCTTACCAATCATTCTTCAGGAAAAATGGGCTATGCTATTGCGAAAGCTGCCATGCTCCGCGGTGCAGATGTCACGCTGGTCAGCGGACGTACTTCAATTGAACCTCCCATGTTTGTAAATCTGGTGCCTGTTGTGACTGCAAGGGATATGTATGAAGCTGTAACTTCTGTCAGCAACGAACAGGACATTATTGTTAAAGCTGCTGCTGTGGCAGATTACCGCCCTTCCAAGATCAGTGAAGAAAAAGTTAAGAAAAGTGACGGACAGATGTCCATAGAACTGGAAAGAACAGATGATATCCTGAAGTTTCTTGGGGAACACAAACGGCATGGACAGTTTCTCTGCGGATTTTCCATGGAGACACAGAATGTGATCGACAATTCCAGAGCCAAGCTGGCAAAGAAAAATCTGGATATGGTGGCTGCCAACAATGTGAAAGTGGAGGGCGCCGGATTTCAGGGAGATACCAATGTACTGACATTGATCACACAGGATGAGGAAATCTCTCTTCCGCTTATGAGTAAAGAAGACGCAGCTTTTAGGATCCTGGATAAAATCTTTTCGCTGATGCAGGATTCTGTCTGTTAAGGGAACAGGACGATTAAGAAATTGGAGATAAATAATTATGATTTTAGCAATTGACGTTGGAAACACCAACATTGTAGTTGGATGTATTGATGACCTGAAAACATATTTTATAGAACGCCTTTCTACTAACCGTACAAAGACGGAACTGGAATATGCGGTGGATTTAAAGAATGTTCTTGATATCTATCATATAAAAAAAACAGAGATTGAGGGCTGTATTATTTCTTCTGTAGTGCCGCAGATCACAAATATTGTGAAACTTGCCGCAGAGAAAATTCTTAAGAAAAATGCAATTGTTCTCGGACCCGGTGTAAAGACAGGACTGAACATTATGATGGATAATCCGGGACAGCTTGGCGCAGATCAGGTTGCTGATGCAGTGGCAGGAATTGCCGGTTATCCGGTGCCGTTGATCCTTATCGATATGGGAACTGCAACCACAGCGTCTGTTGTCAACAGTAAGAAGCAGTATGTAGGCGGAATGATTCTTCCGGGTGTAGGGGTTTCCCTGGATGCACTTACTGCGAGGGCTTCCCAGCTCAGCGGAATCAGTATTGATGCGCCAAGACATGTGATCGGGAAAAACACGATCGAATGTATGAAGAGCGGGGTTCTTTACAGCAATGCAGCAGCTCTGGATGGAATTATTGACAGGATCGAAGAGGAACTGGGGGAGAAGGCAACTGTAGTGGCAACCGGTGGTCTGGCAAAGAAAATCGTTCCTCATTGTAAGAGAGAAATCATTCTGGACGAGGAACTTCTTCTGAGAGGTCTTCTGATCATTTATGAGAAAAATAAGTAAGAATGTATATGTATTCATATCAAAACAGTTCATCAGACATAAAACTGATGAACTGTTTTGTTTGCAGTAATTTATGGGATTGCTATAAATGCATTATTTTAGAGAATTGCTATAAAAGGCAGAAATAAAATCAATAGGAAGCGGAGCAGTAAAAAGCATGACCTTTCCGGTTATAGGATGAGTAAACTCCAACTGATAAGAATGAAGGGGCTGACGGTTTATCCGACGGTAATCAGGATTATATAAATAATCTCCGGGCAGAGGATGTCCGATATATTTCATATGCACACGTATCTGGTGTGTGCGCCCTGTTTCCAGATGAAGTTCGGCCAGAGAATATTCTTTTCCTGCCGCCAGCCGTTCATAATGAGTTATTGCAGACTCCCCGGTTCCGAAATCTACTTCTCTGGTGATCACGGAGCCTTCCATTCGTGCGATAGGAGCGTTGATCGTTCCGGAGTCAGGAAGAAGCCCGTCTACAAGTGCGAGATAAGTCCTGAGAATCTGACGTTTTTTCATCTGAACTGACAGAATCGCTGCGCTGAGGGGATTTTTGGCAAGGATCAGAGCACCGGTGGTATCCCGGTCCAGCCGGTTGATACAGCGGTAAACAAAATCCTCTCCTTTTTCTGCAAAATACCAGGCGATTCCATTTGCCAGAGTATTTTCATAATTTCCCGCAGAAGGGTGCACAGGCATATCTGCAGGCTTGTTTATCACAAGGATATCCTCATCTTCATAAATGATATTCAAATCCATCTTTGTACGGATAATGTTTTCTCCTGATTCGGTTTCAGGAACAGTGACGATCAGATGATCCTGCGGTTTAAGCACTGATCGTCCGAAACCACGTTCACTATTGAGAATGATGGTGTTGGGAGTGTTCTTCATTGAGCTTAATATGTGGCGGGAAAACCCCTCTTTTTTTAGAAAGTCCAGAATCGTGACCGGAGTTGTATTTTCGGAGATAATATATTTAAGGATTCTTTGCATATGATCTGTCTGCTTTCTTGATTTGTATAAGATTTAAGAATTGCGGGCTGATATGCCCTGCCTTATTTTTAACAGATTTACTGTATCAGATTTTGAAGAACATAACAAGAACAATTATCAGATTTCCTGAAAAATTACTGTTCACTTTGTTCACAGTAATGTAGCCAAAACTCATTCCAGATTGCCTGCGGCAATGGAATTTTGGCTTGTATGTCTCGGGAACAGTAACCCTGAAAACGTTAAAAAATACATTTTATTCTATTGCATCACAGAAAATTAAGCGTATAATCAAAAAAAGAAAATAGATTCAGGTGGAAAAAAATGAAAGAACAGCAACATATTTTTACAAACAAAATGCTCCGAACCCTGTTGATACCGGTTATTTTTGAACAGGTACTGAATTCCCTGATGGGAACTGTGGATACCATGATGGTCAGCAATGTAGGCTCTGCTGCAATATCCGCAGTATCTCTGGTGGATTCCATCAATGTATTGGTGATCCAGGCGTTCTCAGCGCTGGCAGCAGGCGGTGCAATCCTCTGTTCACAGTACATAGGTCAGAAAAATCATGAAATGGCAAATAAATCAGCAAGACAGGTATTATTTATCATTACTGCCATATCTGTAGCAGTGACTGCTCTGTGCCTGCTGTTTCGTGTGCCGCTGTTAAAACTGATATTCGGAAAAGTAGAAGCAGATGTTATGACTGCCTCTCAGGTGTATTTCTTCTATACGGCATTATCCTTTCCATTTATAGCACTCTATGATGCGGGAGCATCCATATTCCGGTCCCAGGGAAATACCAGAGGGCCAATGACAGTATCGGTTATTTCAAATGTGATTAATATCGGCGGAAATGCGGCGCTGATCTGGGGATTCAATATGGGAGTGGCAGGAGCTGCCATCGCAACTCTTGCATCCAGAGTCTTCTGTGCTGTAGTGGTACTCTGGCAGCTTCGTATGGACAGACAGCCTATTGTAGTCAGAAATTACAGACAGATCCGTCCGGATGGAAAAATGATCAGAAGAGTTCTGGCTCTGGGAATCCCGTCCGGCATAGAGAATAGCATGTTTCAGCTTGGAAAGCTGGCAATACAGTCTTCCGTATCTACACTGGGGACGGTAGCCATTGCAGCTCAGGCAATGACGAATATCCTTGAGAACCTTAACGGTATTGCAGCTATCGGTGTAGGAATCGGTCTGATGACTGTAGTAGGACAGTGTCTGGGAGCGGGCAGAAAGGATGAGGCAGTTTACTATATTAAGAAATTAAGTGTTCTTGCAGAAATCATTGTTGTTGCAAGCTGTCTTTTGGTGTTTGCCTTAACCATTCCGGTCACAAAGCTGGGTGGTATGGAACCGGAAAGTGCAAGAATGTGTTTCCATATGATATCCTGGATAACGGTTGTCAAACCTATTGTATGGACTCTGGCATTTATCCCTGCCTATGGCCTCAGAGCAGCCGGAGATGTAAAATTTTCTATGATCACATCCTGTATCACTATGTGGACATTCCGTTTTTGTCTTTGTGTATATCTGATCCGTTTCAGAGGCTTCGGCCCAATGGCTGTATGGATTGGAATGTTTACTGACTGGACAGTGCGGGGAATCGTATTTTCTCTTCGCTTCCACAGTAGGAAATGGCTGAAGCATAAGGTAGTATAATAAGGTGGTATAGCCATGAAATGCGTTGACTTTTACTGCTCAAAATTATATAATGATTCTCGGAAATAATTCTGGAAAAGCATTACAGGAAGTCAGGTGAAATTCCTGCGCAAGTCCGTTACTGTAACAGCCAGATACTGTCTGCTTTTCATTGTATATAAGAAATATGATCTGCGGCAACCAGAGGATATTTCGGGAAAAGAGCTTTCAGGAGGGATTTTGTTGCACACAGAAATCCCTCCTTTTTATGTATAGCAATGCTGTAGAGTAATCTGCAGACAGAATGTGACAATAATGCAGCAAAGGAGATATCATGAAAAACGGACTGGAAAATTACTACGTGATACGTGGTAATAAAAAAATGAGGTTTGGCTATACCACAGGCTCCTGCGCAGCAGCTGCATGTAAGGGTGCTGCAGAGATCCTGCTGGGTGGTGTCATGCAGAAGGCTGTCACCTTGATGACTCCTAAGGGAATCCTGCTTACACTGGAACTGAAAGACATCCGGACTGAAGGAAATCAGGTGACCTGTGCAATTCAGAAGGATGCAGGAGATGATCCGGATACTACCAATGGAATTCTGGTCTATGCCACGGTGCAGAAGACAAAAGAACCGGGAATCATCCTTGACGGAGGCGTTGGCGTGGGAAGGGTAACAAAAGCCGGACTTTCCCAGAAAATTGGGGAAGCAGCTATTAATCCTGTGCCAAAGGCCATGATTTTGCGTGAAGCCACAGAAATCGCTGAGAAATATGATTATGAGGGTGGTCTGAAAATCATCATTTCCGTTCCTGAAGGTGTGGAAATTGCAAAGAAAACCTTTAATCCACGTCTGGGAATTGTGGGAGGAATCTCCATTCTGGGAACTTCCGGGATTGTAGAACCTATGAGCGAAGCTGCTCTTGTACAGAGTATCAATGTAGAGATGAAGCAGCATTTTTCTCAGGGAGAAGAATATCTTCTGGTAACACCGGGAAATTACGGGGCAGATTATCTGCGGGAGCATATGGATCTCCCTTATGAAAAAAATATCAAATGCAGCAATTATGTAGGTGAGACCATTGACATGGCAATTGATATGGGAGTTAAGGGAATCCTTTTCATCGCCCATATTGGAAAGTTTGTAAAAGTTGCAGCAGGGATCATGAATACCCATTCCCACAGTGCAGATGCCAGGATGGAAGTGCTGGCATCCAATGCGATCCGGGCAGGAGCATCGTTGGAGTGTGCAAAGGAAATCCTGAATGCATCTACTACAGATGAAGCAATAGACATTCTGGAAAAATATCAGATACTTCAGAAGACCATGAAAGAGATCCTGAACAGGATCCAGTTTTATTTAAATCACAGATCCTATGAGCAGATCCTTCTGGGGGCAGTGATCTTTAATAATACTTATGGGTATCTGGGACAGACTGCAGATGCAGAGAATCTGATAAAGCTGATTAATGCACAGAATGATGAGGCACAGTAAAGATCCTATCGCAAAGGCGATTTTAACCGAATCAAGTAAGTCCCCTGCTTCAATTGCGAAAAGCAATAAGCAGTGGGTGGGGACTTGCTTGTATCAGGAGGAGTGCAAGCTCCTTCTGATAAACTGCGGAGCAGTTATTCGGTTATGAGCAAGTAGCGAAGCGGATTGCGAATATCCGCTTGAATGGATTTTGACTCACAACTGTGAAAGTATTGAACAGTTGAAATAAATTTATAAAAAGGAGAATGATAGATTATGGTACATTTCGTAGGAGCAGGTCCGGGAGCACCGGATCTTATCACAGTAAGAGGAAAACAGTATCTGGAGGAAGCTGATGTGGTGATTTATGCAGGATCACTGGTAAATCCAAAGCTTCTGGAATACACAAAGGACATCTGCACCATCTACAACAGTGCAAAAATGACACTGGAGGAAGTGATCCATGTGATCGAGAAGGCAGAAGCAGAGGGAAAGACAACTGTCCGACTTCATACCGGAGATCCATGTATTTACGGTGCGATTCGTGAGCAGATGGATATTCTGGATGAGAAAAATATTGCTTATGATTACTGTCCGGGTGTCAGTGCATTCTGCGGTGCTGCAAGTGCCCTGAATCTGGAATATACTTTGCCGGACATTTCCCAGAGTGTGATCATTACACGAATGGAAGGCAGAACTCCGGTTCCGTCCAAGGAAAGCATTCAGTCATTTGCGGCTCATCAGGCAACCATGGTTGTATTCTTAAGTACAGGAATGTTGGAAGAGCTGAGCAGACGTCTTATTGAAGGCGGTTATACAGCAGATACACCAGCTGCCATTGTATATAAGGCAACCTGGCCGGAACAGAAGACCTTCGTCTGCACAGTGGGAACACTGGCAAAAACGGCTGCAGAAAATAATATTACAAAAACAGCTCTGATGATCATCGGAGATACAGTTGCAGCAGCACACTATGACCGTTCCAAGCTGTATGATCCGGAGTTTACCACAGAATTTCGTGAAGCTGTGAAATCAAAAACACATCACTCATAGAATCTGGTAACCTTAAGGAATTGCTATCGTTTATGAGATTACTGTAAACAGGAGAAAGAGAAGGAATATAACAGTGAAGGTTGCACTTATATGCTTCAGCCTTACCGGTCAGCAGACCGGGGAGAGATTATACCGGGGGCTGGAAGCTGCCGGTATGACAGCAGAACTGGATAAAAAAAGTAAATATCTTCCGGATTCTATTCAGATCAGTACCTCTGCATGGGCAGGAGAGAAATTTCTTGTTTCAGATGCACTGATCTTTATCGGTGCCACCGGAATTGCCGTCCGCAGCATTGCGCCTTATGCAGCGTCAAAGAAGTCAGACCCTGCGGTGCTGGTCGTAGATGAGTGTGGAAAGTTTGTCATTTCCCTTCTGTCAGGACATCTGGGCGGTGCCAATGAACTGGCGCTAAAAACAGCAGAAATTCTGGATGCTATACCAGTGGTCACAACAGCCACAGACCTGCATCACCGTTTTGCAGTAGATGTTTTTGCGAAGAAAAACAATTGCAGTATCTTTAACATGAAAGCAGCAAAGGAAGTCTCTGCAGCACTTCTGGCAGGAAAGAAAGTTGGATTTTACAGTGAGTTTCCTGTAGAAGGCGAACTGCCGGAGGGACTGGTCCGGTGTGACGAATATGGGAATCCTGTCAGCAGTATGGATAACAGATCAGAAGAGGAAATACAGAAATGTTCTGATTTTGATGGAACAGGACCGGACTGTACGAATATAGACTGTGGAGTTGCGGTTACAGTACATACTTCCTGTAATCCTTTTATTTCTACCACACAGGTAGTTCCGAAATGTCTGACTCTGGGTATGGGCTGCAGGAAAGACAAGGATGCCCGTGGAATCGCAGAGGCAGCGCAGAAGGTGCTGGACAGATCCGGATTTCATAAAGAAGCATTTGAGCAGATCGCAAGCATCGATCTGAAGAAAGAAGAAAAGGGAATCCTGTCATTGTCACAGGACTGGCAGATTCCTTTTGTGACTTATACAGAAGAAGAATTAAAACAGGTGCCTGGAGAATTTACTCCCTCACCTTTTGTAAAAAAGATCACAGGTGTGGACAATGTCTGTGAGAGAAGTGCAGTCCTTGCCAGTGGAAATGGCAGACTGCTGCAGAGAAAAACAGGAGAAAATGGTGTGACCACAGCAGTGGCTGCCAGGGAATGGAGGATACATTTTGAGTAAAATATATGTAATCGGAATCGGACCGGGAGCTTATGACCAGATGACAGGAAAAGCGATCCGCGCCATGAATGAAAGTGATGCGATCATCGGATATACCGTATATGTAGACCTGGTGAAGGAATATTTTCCGGGAAAAGAATTTATGACTACACCAATGAAAAAGGAAGTGGACCGCTGTGTCCTTGCTTTTGAAGAGGCAAAGAAAGGCAAAACTGTTTCCATGATCTGCAGCGGTGATGCCGGGGTTTACGGTATGGCAGGTCTGATGTATGAGGTTGGTGTCAATTATCCGGAAACAGAACTGGAGATCATTCCGGGTGTGACGGCTGCAACAGGCGGAGCTGCTGTTCTGGGTGCACCTCTGATCCATGACTTCTGTCTGATCAGCTTAAGTGACCTTCTCACACCATGGGAAAAGATAGAGGCAAGACTTCTGGCAGCAGCTCAGGCAGATTTTGTTGTATGCCTTTACAATCCGTCAAGTAAAAAACGTCATGATTACCTGCAGAAAGCCTGTGATCTGATGATGAAATACAAATCACCGGATACCATCTGCGGAACAGTTTCCAATATCGCAAGAGACGGCGAGGAAGCTCATGTAATGACATTAAAAGAACTGAGAGATACACAGGTGGATATGTTTACCACAGTATTTATCGGTAATTCTCAGACAAAGGAAATCAGCAATAAGATGGTAACACCGAGGGGATATAGGAATGTATAAAGTTCTTGTTTTTGCGGGAACAACAGAAGGATACGAAATCTGTCGGTTTCTGGCAGATCATAAGATAGAGACAAAGGGATTTGTTGCCACAGAATATGGCAGCAAATCTCTTACAGAAAATGAATTTCTCACTGTTCAGACCGGAAGACTGGATGCAGCGGCTATGGAGGAGATCTTTTTACAGGAGAAACCTGAAATGGTGCTGGATGCCACTCATCCTTATGCTGCTGAGGTGACTGTAAATATCAGGACAGCCTGTGAGAATACGCAGACAGCATATTACAGGGTGCTGAGAGAAGCAGGAGAACATGAGGACAGGGCAGTATATGTGGACAGTGTTCAGGCTGCTGCAGATTATCTGGATCAGACCCAGGGAAATGTACTGCTGACAACAGGAAGCAAGGAGCTGGCCGGCTTTACAGGCATGAAGGATTATCAGAACCGTCTTTATGCAAGAGTCCTTTCTCTGCCCAATGTGATGAAAGCCTGTGCAGAGCTGGGATTTGAGGGAAAACATCTGATAGGAATGCAGGGGCCTTTTTCCAGAGAGCTGAATGCTGCAATGCTCAGACAGTATGACTGCAGATATCTGGTCACAAAGGATACAGGAAAAGCAGGTGGATTTCAGGATAAGATCGATGCTGCCCTGGAATGTGATGCAGTTCCTGTGATCATCGGGCGTCCTCTGAAGGAGGAAGGAATGTCTGTGAGAGAATGTAAGAGATTTCTTACAGAACATTTCAGCTTAGCCCACAGACCGCATATTACATTGCTGGGAATTGGAATGGGAAGTCAAAAACTTCTCACTGTCCAGGGTAAGAACAGCCTGGATCAGGCGGATCTTCTGATCGGTGCCAGGAGGATGGTGGATTCTGTGAAACGTCCGGGACAGGATGTGTTTGTGGAATACAGAAGCCGGGAGATCAGGGATTATATTGATGCACACCCGGAGTATGACAATATTGTGATCGTCCTTTCCGGAGATGTGGGATTCTACAGTGGAGCCAGAAAACTTCTGGAAGTACTGTGTCAGGACAGTGCGGATCTGAGAGTACAGAGAAAGAACGGATCAGAGAAGAGTGAGGAAGAACGGGATAGTTCAGCACAAAATAATACAGAGATAGAGATTCAGTGCGGGATTTCCTCAGTTGTATATTTTATGTCCCAAATAGGATTGTCCTGGGATGATGCCAAAATCGTCAGTGCACATGGAAGAGGCTGTAATCTTATCTCACATATCTGTTATACAGAGAAAGTTTTTTCCATACTCGGAACTTCAGACGGTGTAGCAGTTCTGGCAGAGAAACTGGTAAAATACGGGATGGGTGATGTGCTCCTTTATGTGGGAGAGAATCTGTCCTATGAAAATGAGAAGATTTTTGTAAAACCAGCCAGTGAACTGACAGAATATAAGGGAGACCCCTTATCTGTCATTTGTGCAGTAAATGAAAATGCAGGAACACGTCTGGAGACGCATGGGATCAGAGATGAAGAATTTATCAGAGGCAAAGCGCCTATGACAAAGGAAGAGGTGCGCACTGTATCTCTTTCCAAACTGCGGCTGACCGCTGATTCTGTCTGCTATGATGTGGGTGCAGGAACAGGCTCACTGTCAATAGAGATGGCACTTCGTGCTCATCAGGGGCAGGTATGGGCAATTGAGAAAAAGGAAGATGCAGTTGAACTGATACACCGGAATAAGTTGAAATTTGCAGCGGATAATCTGGAGATCGTGGAAGGACTTGCACCGGAGGCTCTGAAAGATCTTCCGACACCAACCCATGCTTTTATCGGAGGCTCGTCAGGAAATCTGAAAGAGATCGTGAAGCTGCTGGTTGAAAAGAACCCTCAGGTCCGGATCGTGATCAACTGTATCACTCTTGAAACTGTGTCTGAAGCATTGGAAACAGCGAAAGAGTTTGGATTTGAAGAAAATGAAATCGTGCAGTTAAGTGCGGCACGTTCAAAGGCAATCGGACGTTATCATATGATGATGGGCGAGAATCCTATTTATATTATTACACTTCAGAATCCCGGGAAATAACAAATGATGCAGATATCAGGGATTACAAATTAACAGTTAAGGAAATACAGATTAACAGTTAATAGATTGGAATGCCCTGAAATTGTTGAAAAAATATAGGACAGAAACAGAGGAGAACAGGGATGGATATTCCAAGAATACTTCTTGCGGCAGGAGCCAGCGGCAGTGGCAAAACACTGATCACCTGCGGACTTCTGCAGGCACTGGTCAATCGAAAAATGAAAGTGGCATCTTTTAAATGCGGACCGGATTATATAGATCCCATGTTTCATTCCAGAGTCATCGGGACGAAATCCCGTAATCTGGACACCTTTTTTACAGATGCCCAGACAACCCGATACCTGCTTGGGAAAAATGCAGCAGACTGCGATATTGCAGTGATGGAAGGTGTTATGGGCTATTATGACGGCGTGGGTGGAATATCCACGAAAGCAAGCGCCTATGACCTGGCAGATACCACAGATACTCCGGTCATCCTTGTGGTAAACAGCAGAGGAATGAGTATTTCCCTGGCAGCTTATATCAAAGGTTTTATGGAGTACAAAGAGAAAAGCCATATCAAAGGCGTAATCTTTAATCAGATGTCTCCTATGCTTTATCCCAGAATGAAGAAGCTGGTGGAAGAACAGCTTGAGGTGGAGGTTCTTGGATATGTGCCAAAGGTGGAGGACTGTGTGATCGAGAGCCGTCATCTGGGCCTTGTGCTTCCTGAGGAGATTTCTGATCTGAGGGAACGCTTGCAGAAGCTGGCCGGAATATTGGAAGATACACTGGAGATTGACAGGATCCTTGCACTTGCCAAAAATGCAGAGGATCTGCAGGTGCCGGAATCTCTGATACAGAAAGACAGGACATATGGATATTGTTTGCCACAGAAGCTGCGTATTGGAGTGGCAAAGGATGAAGCCTTTTGTTTCTTTTATGAAGATAATTTTCGTCTCCTTCAGGAAATGGGGGCAGAGCTGGTTGATTTCTCGCCAGTTCATGATGAACATCTTCCTGCAGATCTGGATGGGATTCTTCTTTATGGCGGTTATCCGGAATTAAATGGAGAGGCACTGGAACGCAATGCATCCATGAAAGAAGAGATTGCACAGGCAGTTAAACAGGGCATGCCATGTATGGCAGAATGCGGAGGCTTTATGTATCTTCATGAGCAGATGGAGGATATGGGCGGAGTGTTCCGGAAAACCTGCGGAGTGATCCCCGGAAAATGTTTCCGCACTCCCAGACTGACCAGATTTGGATATATCACATTAACCGCCGGGAAGCCTGTTTTCGGCAGAAGTGCAGAGGAGATCGGTGAGATTCCAGCTCATGAATTCCACTATTTTGATTCAGAGAACTGTGGAAGTGATTTCCATGCAGCGAAGCCTATGAGCAAAAGAGGATGGGACTGTATGCACAGCAGCAGTAACCTGCTGGCAGGATATCCTCATATCTATTATTATGGAAATCCCCAGATTCCCAGGGCTTTTCTCATGAAATGTCTGGAATATCATAACAAGGAGTTTTAAAAATATGTTATATTACAGTATGCCTGCCCTTGCAGCAGGCTTTATACTTGATCTTATGATAGGAGATCCCAGATGGCTGTATCATCCGGTATGTCTGATCGGAAATCTGATCGCATTTCTGGAAAAAATACTCCGAAAGATTTTTCCGAAAACAGATAAGGGCGAACTGGCTGCAGGTACAGTGGAAGTGATCCTTGTCTGTCTGTTAAGCGGTGGAATCCCATTTCTGATCCTGCACATTCTCTATGGAATCTCAGTATGGGCGGGATTCGCACTGGAAACCTTCTGGTGCTATCAGCTTCTGGCAACGAAATCTCTGAAAACAGAGAGCATGAAAGTCTATGACAGACTGAAAAACGGGACTCTGGATGAGGCCCGTTATGCAGTATCTATGATCGTAGGCCGTGATACCCAGTCATTGACAGAGGAGGGTGTTACAAAGGCGGCAGTGGAGACTGTGGCAGAGAATGCTTCAGACGGTGTTATAGCACCGATGCTTTATATGGCAATCGGCGGAGTGTGGCTGATGTTTCTTTACAAAGGAATCAATACCATGGATTCCATGCTGGGTTATAAGAATGATAAATATCTGTATTTTGGCCGTTGCGCTGCAAAACTGGATGATGTGGCCAATTATATTCCAGCCAGACTTTCAGGATGGCTGATGGTGGCAGCCTCTGCATTTGTAAAAATGGATGTGAAAAATGCAGCGAAGATCTACCGCAGAGACAGAAGAAATCACGCCAGCCCCAACTCTGCACAGACAGAGGCAGCAATGGCAGGTGCGCTGGAGGTACAGCTTGCAGGCAATGCTTACTATTTCGGAAAGCTTTATGAGAAACCAACCATAGGAGATGGAATCCGCCCTGTGGAGGTGGAGGATATCAGACGATCCAACCGTCTGCTTTATGCAACAGCAATCCTGGGGGCTGTGATATTTCTCCTGATCGGAAGCGCAGTGCGATATTGTTTCTTTTTATAATTCCGGTAACGTGGATTGCTGAATAGTTATTAATATAAAACATGTATAGTAAGACAGGAGACAACTGATGACAAAACATATACATGGCGGTGATGTTTATAAATATGATCACTGTCTGGATTTCTCTGCAAACTGTAATCCGCTGGGAACACCGAAGAGTGTAAAGCAGGCGATCATAGACAGTGTAGAGGACCTGAGTGATTATCCCCGTGTAGGATGCGGACCTCTGAAAGAGGCAATCGCAGATTATGAACATACAAAAAAAGAATATCTGATCTGCGGGAATGGAGCCGCAGACCTTATTTTTTCCCTCAGCAGGGCATTGAATCCAAAGAAGGCCCTTCTTCCTGCTCCTACCTTTGCGGAGTATGAACAGGCACTGGTCAGTGTTGGCTGTGAGATCAGCAGATATTATCTGAAAGAGGAAAATGATTTCTGTATACAGAAAGATTATCCGGATGTTCTGAAAAGAGAAAAGCCGGATATTATTTTCCTGTGTAATCCCAATAATCCTACAGGGATCACCATACCTCAGGACCTTCTGGAAGAAATTCTGGAAACCTGTGCCATGCAGGGAATATTTATGGTAGTAGATGAGTGCTTCCTGGATTTTGTAAAAGATCCGGAGAAACATACGCTGAAGGAAAAACTGGCAAAATATCCCGGACTTTTTATTCTTAAGGCATTTACCAAAAGATATGCGATCCCCGGTGTGCGGCTGGGCTATGGATTCTGTTCGGACGGGGAAGTACTTGACCGGATGGAGGCAGTCACCCAGCCCTGGAATGTGTCTACCATGGCACAGCAGGCAGGAATGGCAGCACTGAAGGAAGCAGAATATGTGGAAGCAGGACGGCAGATCATTTTCAGGGAATCTGCATGGATGAAGGAAAAGATGAGACAGCTTGGGCTGACAGTATATCCTTCTGAAGCAAATTATATATTCTTTTACGGACCTGAGGATCTCTTTGAAAGATGTGTTGCAAAGGGAATCCTGATCCGGGACTGCAGTAACTATCCGGGGCTGAAAAAGGGATATTACCGTGTGGCAGTGAAGCTGCATGAACAGAATAAAAAGCTAATAGAGGTACTGGAAGAAGTGCTTTCATAAGTATTTATACAGGAGAAAAGGGGAAACAAAAAATGGCAAAAGCAATTATGGTGCAGGGGACAATGTCCAATGCAGGAAAAAGCCTTCTGGCAGCAGGGCTTTGCAGGATTTTTAAACAGGATGGATACAGGGTGGCACCCTTTAAATCCCAGAATATGGCACTGAACTCTTTTATTACAGAAGAGGGGCTGGAGATGGGCAGAGCTCAGGTTATGCAGGCGGAGGCAGCCGGAATTAAGCCTTCTGTGCTGATGAACCCCATTCTTCTGAAGCCTACCAATGATGTAGGCTCCCAGGTGATCGTAAACGGAGAAGTCCTGGGAACCATGAGTGCCAGAGACTATTTTAAATATAAGAAAAAGCTGGTGCCGGATATTATGAAAGCTTATGATAAACTGGTATCAGAAAATGATATCATTGTGATCGAGGGGGCCGGAAGCCCGGCGGAGATCAATCTGAAAACAGAAGATATCGTAAATATGGGAATGGCAAAGATGGCAAAGGCACCGGTGCTTCTGGTGGGGGATATTGACAGAGGCGGTGTTTTCGCACAGCTGATCGGTACAGTGGAGCTTCTGGAAGAGGATGAAAGAGAGATGGTAAAGGGTCTGATCATCAACAAATTCCGCGGCGATAAGACCATCCTTGATCCGGGAGTGCAGATGCTGGAGGAGAGAAGCCATATCCCTGTAGTGGGAGTGGCTCCGTATCTGGATATTCAGGTGGAGGATGAGGACAGCCTCACAGAAAGATTTGACAGAAAACAGGAAGTGGATCTTATTGATATTGCAGTGATCCGAGTGCCAAGGATCTCCAATTTCACAGATTTTAATCCACTGGAAAGTATCCCGGGAGTTTCCCTGAGATATGTACAGCATGTCAGTGAACTGAAAAATCCGGATATGATCATCCTTCCAGGAACAAAAAATACAATGGAAGATCTGCTGTGGATGCGGGCTAATGGTCTGGAAGCTGCAGTTTTGAAGGAAGCTGCAAAGGGTAAGATCATCTTTGGAATCTGTGGCGGTTATCAGATGCTGGGTGAGACCTTAAGTGACCCTCATCATGTGGAAGCCGGAGGAACCATCAAGGGAATGGGACTGCTTCCTATGGATACTGTTTTTGCGGAAAAGAAAACCAGAACCAGAGTTTCCGGCAGATTTCTGGAACTCGAGGGAGAGCTTCAGGCACTTTCCGGCGCAGAACTGGAGGGTTACGAGATCCATATGGGAGAAACTGTGTTAAAAGGCGAGGCCGGACACAGTGTATCCATTGAAGATCAGGTGTCAGGAGAGTGTAAGGAAGACGGTGCATACCGTAAAAATGTCTGCGGAACCTATGTCCATGGAGTTTTTGACAGGGAAGATGTGGCAGAGGCTGTTATACGTGTTCTGGGTGAGAAAAAGGGAATCGATGTATCTCAGATGACAGGAATCGATTTTGCAGCATTTAAAGAAACCCAGTATGATATCCTGGCAGCAGAACTGAGGAAGCATCTGGATATGAAGAAAATCTATGACATTCTGGAGCAGGGGATCTGATCCGGAACTATATGGTGAAAATCCAGATAAACTATAGCAATCCTCGTAAAATTTCACACTCTGATGGGCTGGATTAAGATGCATTATTTTAGAGGATTGCTATAATGAGTGATAGATGTAACTATTGTATACGGGAATTTATGGAATTTGGGAGATAAGGAATGAAAGTAGAACTGGAAAATGTAAAACCAATGGATATAGAGAAACGCAGCTTTGAGATCATCACAGAGGAACTTGGAGATAAAAAGCTGGTTCCCGGAACAGAGCTGATCGTAAAGAGATGTATTCACACAAGCGCAGACTTTGATTATGCAGAGAATCTCTGTTTCTCTGAGAATGCAGTTGAGAAAGCAATTGCTGCTATCAAAGACGGTGCCTGCATTGTGACAGATACACACATGGCAGAGTCCGGGATCAACAAGAGAGTCCTTTCCCGTTACGGCGGAGAAGTATTCTGCTTTATCTCTGACGAGGACGTAGCTGCCACAGCCAAAGCCAACGGAACCACAAGAGCTACAGCCAGCATGGATAAGGCTGCTGCCATGGGAAAGAAGCTGATCTTTGCCATCGGAAATGCCCCCACTGCGCTGGTACGTCTCTATGAACTGATTGAGGATGGCAAGCTGGATCCTGAGCTGATCATCGGTGTGCCGGTAGGCTTTGTAAACGTGGTTCAGTCCAAGGAACTGATCATGCAGGCAGACGTACCTTATATTGTAGCCAGAGGAAGAAAGGGCGGAAGCAATGTTGCCGCATGTATCTGTAATGCATTGCTTTATATGATTGATAATAACAGAGGATACTAATTCTGTATCTGACTGATATTCTTTAACAGCTTGCATGCCGGGACGAAATCTGCCACAGGCATGGAGGAGCAGGAGAGAATCAGGGTAATCTTACCGGGAGCCTCTCTCAGAAGCTGCAGGCGCAGACCATTGGTCTGTGCCTTTTTTTGAAGCTCCTGCCAGGTAAGAGTTGTGGACAGAGTCAGGGCCAGGCTGGTACCTGCGGCTCCGGTCTGGATCTGGGAATCTTTTCCAAATACTTCCCGCACAGCACTGCGGAGTGCTTTCAGCTTTACAGAATACAGACGTTTCAGCTTACGGGTCTGTGCTGCCAGGTGACCATCCCGGATAAACTGGCACAGAGCAATCTGCTCTGCCTTTGATGCTGTCTGATTATATTGGTCTGCTTTTTTTCTGTACAGTGCAGACAGCTCCGGAGGCAGGACCATAAAACTGATACGGATGGAGGGCAGCAGAAGTCTGGAAAAGGTTCCCAGATACACCACATTCTGACCGCCTGCCAGACCAAAAAGAGAAGGGGTAGGCTTCTGCAGATACACAAATTCATTTTCAAAATCATCCTCAATGACCAGACTGCCATGTGCAGCAGAGTAATTCACCAGTTCCAGGCGTCTGGAAACAGGCATAATATCACCCCATTTTGTCATATGTGCAGGGGAAACATAAATAATATCACAGTCCTTATTCCTGTAATCTACCTGAAATCCATAGTCATGGAACACAGTACTTCCCTGTACAAAAGAAGAATTGGGAAAAGAAACAGTCCGACGTTGATCAAGGAGCGGGCAGAGGATGTGCAAAAGGCTCTGGATACCTGCACCGATCACAATATCCTCCCCACTACATAGCACGTTTCTACGTTCTCTCACATAATCGGCAAGTGTATCTCTCAGGTCAGCCTCACCCTGAGGCTCTCCATAAGACAGTAATCTTTCATCCTGGCGAAGAGCGCTTTTGATATAACGTCTCCAAAGGTCAAAACGGAAACTCTCCCGATCTACTCCTGAAGATGCAAAATCAAACCGGCAAGGTGTCTGAGCATGTTTCTCTGTTTTTCTGACAGATGTGTGTTGTCTGTCAGCTATATCTGTCACATAGTATCCGCTCTGGGCTTTGGAAATAATATATCCCTCCGCAGCCAGCTGCAGATAGGCATTTTCAATGGTGGTGCGGCTCAGCTTTAGTTCCTGCGAACATTTTCGAAGAGAGGGCATCCTGCTTCCGGGCGGGAGCTTTTTCTCCATGATCAGCTCCCTGTAATAGTGGAACACCTCCAGATACAGGTGCTCCCTTTTTTTATTCTTATCTAAAATCAATTCCATATGTAAAACTCCGATCCTTCAAACATGCTGATGGCATTCTTGAATTGCTATAGGGTTAAAAATAAACTGACCCTTAAAAAAACATTAAATCTGGCTATATTCATATATCCACTGTGATGCTATATTAATACAAAGCATAAAAGAAAGCAAGAGGAATAAAAAATTGAAAAAAATTGCAGTAATTCATGATCTGTCCGGTCTGGGAAAATGCTCTCTTACAGCAGCGATTCCTGTAATTTCCGTCATGGGAGTCCAGGCTTGTCCGCTGCCCACCGCAATATTGAGTAATCAGACAGGATATGGATCTTATTTCTGGGATGATTATACAGACCGGATGGAACTGATCATGGATGAGTGGAAAAAAACGGGATTTACACCGGATGGTGTTTATACAGGATTTCTGGGAGATGCCAGACAGGTGGATCTGATCCTGAAATTTGTAGATATGTTCTGTACAGAGGGAACACATATCCTGGTTGATCCGGTTATGGGAGACAGAGGGGAAACATACAAAACCTATTCAGAGACTCTCTGTGAAAAAATGCGGACTCTGGTCAGAGAAGCTACAGTGATTACGCCGAACCTGACAGAGGCACTTCTTCTTCTGTATGGAGAAGAGGGGATGAAAGAAAGAATGAAAGCACTTTCTGATATGGAAGAAACACAGTTGCTTAAGGAAATAGAAACATCCGGCAGAGAACTGACTCAGCGTTTTGGGCTGGAAGCAATTGTGATCACAGGAGTAGAGGTGTCCGGCAGTGACGGCAGAGCACGAATGGGAAATCTGGTTCTGGAGAAAGAAAAAGCAGACTGGTGTTTTTCTGTAAAAGAGGGCGGCAGTTATTCTGGAACAGGAGATCTTCTGGCATCTGTTCTGAGTGCGGGAATGGTGAGAGGGATTCCCATGAAAGCATGTGTGGAGAAGGCTGTTGAATTTCTGGGTGGAGCTATTCACGATGCAGTGGAAGAAGGAACTGACAGAAATGATGGAGTCTGCTTTGAAAAATATCTGGGGATACTGACACAGATATAAGACAGGAAATCATAGATACCAAATGCCGGACAGTTAAGTAAAATATATAACAGGAGGGATCATATTATGTCTGAATTAACAGCAAAAGAGAACATCAAAACAGCCGATACAGTGAAAAGGATCACAGCCACAGCGGTAATGGCAGCATTGACTACTTTAATGACAGCTTATATCTTCCACATTCCGGTAGGGGTGAACGGAGGATATGTACATCTGGGCGACACGATGATCTATCTGGCAGCAGCATTTCTGCCACTACCTTACGCATGTGCGGCAGGAGCGATCGGAGGTGGCCTGGCAGATCTTCTGACAGCACCTGTATGGGCGCCTGCAACCATAATTATCAAAATGCTGATCTGTCTTCCGTTTTCTTCTAAAGGAACAAAGCTGGTCACAAAGAGAAATGTAGTTGCATTATTCCTTGCATTCGCCATCTCAGCAACAGGATACTATATTGCAGAAGGAATTATGTTTGGATTTACAGCATCCTTCTTTACCTCTGTCAGCGGAAGTATTGTACAGTCAGGTGGAAGTGCCATTATGTTTGTGATCATCGGTACTGCACTTGATAAAATCGGATTTAAGACGAATATTGCGAAATAATACGAAAAATGAAACAACTGAATTTAACCGGATCAAGTAGCGAAGCGGATGATTTTATCCGCTTGACACTGAGGAGAATATAAAATGACAACAGATATCATATACAGATATAAAAACCAGGTATATTTTAACATCACCAATAAATGTCCATGCAGATGCACTTTCTGCATCCGAAATACAGAGGATGCTATCGGTGAGGCATCCAATCTCTGGTTTGAACATGAACCTGCATTGGAAGAGATTTACAAAGCCATTGATGAGTTTGATTTTTCTGACTGTAATGAAGTGGTTTTCTGCGGATACGGAGAACCGACCATGGCTCTTGAGAACCTTATAGCAGTAAGCAAATATATCAGGGAAAGATACCCATTCCGGATCAGGCTGAATACCAACGGATTATCTGATCTGATTCACAAACGTTCTACTGCAGAAGAAATCTGTCAGGCTGTAGACAGTATATCCATCAGCCTGAATATGCCGGATGCAGCTTCCTACAATGAAGTAGTCCGTCCAGCATACGGCGAGAAGTCCTTTGACGCCATGCTGAAATTTGCAAGAGACTGCAAGCAGTATCTTGATGATGTACGCTTCACAGTTGTAGATGTGATTGGCGAGGAAAAAGTAGAGCAGAGTAAAATCCTGGCTGCTCAGAATGGGATTCCGTTAAGAGTAAGAAAATATTCACCGTGATACAGAATAGAAAATTTCTGTTTTTGCTTTTAAATTTGCCTGAAAACTACAGCAGTCATGCACCTTACCGTGCGTGGCTGCTTATTTTTTATGTTATAGGAAATTACTCCGTAATGTTTCTATAACATAAAAAGCCTTCCGGGCAGGATGAAGTCCCCTTCTTCGAAAATTGCAAAAAGTAATAAGCAATAAGAGAGTGCACTTGACATATGATATTCTTTATACTATATTATATTTAACAATTAGGTTAAATGTTAAATGAAAGGCTGTGATGAACTATTGGGATTACAGGATACATTGAAAGCACTGGCAGATCCAATACGACGTGAGATTCTAAATTTGTTAAAGGGCGGACGGCTTTCAGCAGGAGAGATATGTGAACATTTTTCAGTGACGGGGGCGTCTATATCCAGACATCTGGCAATATTAAAGGATGCTGATCTGATCAGGAGCAAAAGGGAAGGAAAATTTATTTATTACGAACTAAATACTTCTGTATTGGAGGATGTTATGTTGTGGATCACAGACTTAAAGGGGGTATCGGATTATGAAGGAAATGATTAAAAAATATAAAGGTACATTGATCTGTTCTGTACTGGTAATGCTTGCAGGAATTTTGGTGGGTTTTACGATGGCGCAGAGCATATGGATAAACGTGTTTTTTGTAGTGACAGATTGTATACTGGTGACAATCATCTTTTATGACAACAGGAACAGACAGCAGAGCAGCAAGGTTATAGGGATGGTCATATGGATGATACCTGTTACCGCGTTAATCTATAATGGTATGGCAAGACTGATCAGTATGGATGCGGATAGTGAGAATCTGTTTATGGCAGTAATTTACTTTGGAACAGGATTACTGTTTATGATTATAGGAAATTATTTGCCAAAGGTGAAACAGAATAACACCATAGGAATCAGGGTTGTATGGACATTGCAGGATGAAGAAAACTGGAGTGCAACTCATAGATTCAGTGGAAAATTATGGGTGGCATCAGGTGTCTTATGTATGCTTTGCGGCCTTTTTGGAGAAAGCATTGCTGCTTTGGTTTTGTATATTGTGAGCATTATGGCTGCTGCAATTGTCAGCATTCTTTATTCTTATCTTTTTTATAAGAAAAAAATGGCAGCCGGAGAAAAATTAAAAATCCAGTATAACAAGAAGACAATCGTGATATATGTAATCGTATCAGTTTTTGTCGTAATATTTACTATATGGACTTTGTTCTGGGGTGGTATTGATATCAGTTTCCATGATAATGATTTTACTGTTGAGGCACAGGGATGGAGTGATTATACAGTGGATTATGAGCAGATTGACAGTATCTCATACAAAGAAAATTTATTTCAAAATGGGAATGATCGCAGAACAAATGGTATGGGAAACCTGAAGTATGGTATGGGAAATTTCAGAAATGATATTTATGGAGATTATATCCGCTACACCCATGCATCCTGCCACTCATATGTAGTTATGGATATAGGCGGAAAAATATTGGTGGTAAATGGCGTAGATGAATCAGAAACAAAGAAAATTTATGACACTCTCAGAGAGAAATGTCAGATGAATTAGTGTGTGTTTAATCGAATCAGACAAGTAGCAAAATAACAGGTATTGCGGTTATAAATCACAATACCTGTTATTTTTTGATGCGATTGCGGGTATCATGGAACCATGAAGGTGATTTCTATGATAAACAGACAGTTCTACATCAATAAGATTATGCCATATGCTGATACGTCTTGTGTAAAAGTGTTGACTGTCTTTATACAATCTTAATACGGAATCATAGACTTTTATACTATCTTTGAAAGCAATTGTATATAATAAAACGCATTATGAAGATATTGCTATAGAATCATTAGTAAGGAGTTATGATCATTTATGCCGGAAAAAATGTGTAAGAAAAAACACCTGACGTCTTTTCAGCTGATTATTCTGGGATTTGCAGGTGTGATCCTTTTGGGAAGTATTTTGCTGATGCTTCCGGTTTCCTCTTTGGAGAAAATGCCGACGCCATTTCATGAGGCACTTTTTACAGCCACTTCGGCAGTATGCGTTACAGGGCTTGTAGTAAAGGACAGCGGAAGTTACTGGTCTGTGTTCGGACAGACGGTTATTCTTGCGCTTATACAAATAGGTGGATTTGGAGTAGTAACCGTAGCGGCAGCGGTTTCGCTTCTTTCAGGGAAAAAAATATCTCTCATGCAAAGAAGTACAATGCAGGATGCAATTTCAGCACCTAAAGTTGGAGGAATCGTCAGATTGACAAGGTTCATTTTAAAGGGGACTCTTTTGATTGAAGCAGCAGGAGCTATGTTATTGCTGCCGGTTTTTGTATCGGATTATGGCTTAAAGGGAATCTGGATGGCAGCCTTTCATTCTGTTTCTGCTTTTTGTAATGCAGGATTTGACATTCTGGGAACGGCAGATAATGCCTTTCCGTCTTTGACAGGGTATTCTGGAAATATCCTTATAAATGTGGTAATTATGCTGCTGATCATCACAGGAGGAATCGGTTTTCTCACCTGGGATGATATTTATAGGAATAAAATGAATTTTAAACGTTACCGCATGCAAAGCAAGATTATTCTCATGACTACTGTATGCCTGATTGTTTTTCCGGCATTTTTTTTCTTTGCCTGTGATCTGAAAAACCTGCCTGCGGGAGAACGCCTGTTAGCTGCCATGTTTCAATCGGTAACTACAAGAACTGCCGGCTTTAATACCATAGACATTTCAGAGATGAGCGAGGCATCAAAAGCGGTTATGATACTGTTAATGTTGATCGGTGGTTCGCCGGGTTCTACAGCAGGAGGAATGAAAACAACCACTTTTACGGTACTGATTCTGAATGCAATTGCAACCTTTCGCAGTCAGGAAAATGCTGGGGCTTTTGGACGAAGACTGGAGTATCATGTGATAAAAAATGCAGCCACAATAGCTATGCTCTATTTTACATTATTCTTTTGTGGAGGTGTTGCAATCAGCGTATACGAAGGCCTTCCCCTTTTGGATTGTCTGTATGAGGCAGCTTCAGCTGTGGGTACGGTAGGTCTGACCTTGGGAGTCACACCGGGACTTCATGTTTTTTCACAAGTTGTGCTGATCATACTGATGTATCTGGGACGTGTAGGCGGACTGACCCTGATTTATGCAGTATTATCAGGAAGAAACAAGGGAAATGCAAAGCTTCCTCTGGAGAAAATTACAGTTGGATGAGAAGGAGAAAAGTAATATTATGAAGAATGTATTAATTATTGGACTTGGAAGATTTGGAAGACATATTGCCATGCAGCTGAATCAGCTTGGGCATGAAATTATGGCAGTTGACTGGAAGGAAGAAAGGGTGGACAAAGTGCTTCCGTTTGTGACTAACGCCCAGATCGGGGACAGTACCAATGCTGAATTTTTACAATCTCTTGGAATTGGAAACTACGATATCTGTTTTGTGACTATTGGGGGAAGCTTTCAGAATTCTCTTGAGACAACTTCCCTTCTGAAAGAACTGGGAGCAAAACTGGTAATATCCAGAGCTGAACGTGATGTCCAGGAAAAATTTCTTTTACGCAATGGTGCAGATAAGGTGGTTTATCCGGAAAAGCAGGTTGCAAAATGGGCATCTATCCGTTACACAGATGATCATATCCTTGATTATATGGAGGTGGATGCTTCTCATGCGATTTTTGAGGTAGAAGTGCCGGAGGAATGGACTGGAAAAACTGTAGGCGGACTGGATATCAGAAAGCGTTACAATATTAATATTCTGGCAGTAAAAAATGAAGGAGAATTTAATATTGCAATTTCTCCGGATACGTATTTGGAAGAGAATAGTAAATTACTGGTGCTGGGAGAATACAGAGCTCTTCAGAAGTGCTTCCGCATATAGTAAAAAAGATTTTTGACCACAACACAGCCCCATGATATAATTTTCAAAACAGTAAAAAAGGTGGGGGACAGGATGAGTTTAAAAAATGTGAATCATCAGAAACGGTCATTTACATGGTCTATGGAAAAACCGTCTGCAAAGGATTATTTTCTGACGGTATTTATATTTGCGGTATGCACTTTAATTGGTCTGTTGTTTCAGAAACTGAATTTTACGGATACGAATATTGTAACCATATATATTCTGGGAATTTTGCTTACTTCGATTGTGACAGATGGCTATCTTTGCAGTGTGGCAGGCTCTTTTTTAAGTGTATTTTTATTTTGTTTTTTTCTGACAGAACCAAGGATGTCTTTTAAAACCTATGCGGTGGGTTATCCGGTGACATTTTTCATAATGCTTATTTCATCCGTACTTACGGGAGCACTTGCAGCAAAGCTGAAAACACATGCAAAGCTGTCTACACAGCTTGCCTTTCGTACACAGATTCTGTTCGATACAGACCGTCTGCTGCAAAAGGCAAAAGGAGAAACAGAGATTCTTGATGTCACCTGTACACAGCTTCTCCGTTTATTAAACCGCAATATTACAGCATATGTAGTAGAAGATGGAACTTTATCAGAGGGAAAGCTTTTTTCCGGAGAAAAAGAGGACACAGAAGATTTTTTGATACCAGAAGAGCAGCAGATAGCCAGATGGGTCTGTGAAAACAGGCAGCATGCCGGTGCGTCCACACACCATTTTCCTCAGGCTAAATGTTTATATCTGGCAATCCGGAGCGGGGATAATGTTTATGGTGTGATCGGGATACCATTGCAAAAAGAAACACTGGACTCTTTTGAATACAGCATCCTGTTGTCTGTAATAAATGAATGTGCGCTTGCAATGGAAAATGCGAAAAATGCATTAGAAAAAGAAAAAAATGCAGTTATGGCCAAAAATGAACAGCTGCGGGCAGATCTTCTTCGGGCGATTTCGCATGATCTTCGTACGCCGCTTTGCTCCATTTCCGGTAATGCAGATATGCTGCTTGGCAATAGCGACCGTCTGGACGAAGCTACAAAACATCAGATTTATAGCGATATCTATGATGATTCTGAATGGCTGATCGGAGTTGTGGAGAATCTGCTTTCCATTACCAGACTGAATGACGGAAGACTGAAATTTAAATTTACAGACCAGCTTCTGGATGAGGTGATTGCAGAATCCCTGCGGCATATCAGCCGGAAACATGATGATTATAAAATTGTGACAGACTGCGAAGAACTTGTTCTTGCACGTATGGATGTACGTCTTATTATGCAGGTTCTGGTAAATTTAGTTGACAATGCAATAAAATATACACCGCCGGGTTCTGTGATCTTTATTCGGGGAACGAAAACAGATGGAAAAGCGCAGATAAGTGTGGAAGATAATGGCCCGGGAATTCCGGAAGAAATGAAGACACATATTTTTGAGATGTTTTATACAGGGAAAACAACAGTTGCGGATAGTCAACGAAGTCTTGGACTTGGACTGGCACTTTGCCACTCTATTATAGAAGCACATGAAGGAACCCTGGTTCTGACAGATCATAATCCTCATGGATGCAATTTTACTTTTACTTTACCCTTAAGCGAGGTGACATTAAATGAATAAAACATTAATTCTGGTGGTTGAGGATGACAGACCCATACGCAATCTGATCGTTACTACATTAAAAACACATGACTATAAATATCTGGCTGCAGAAAACGGATCTTCAGCCATTCTGGAAGCTTCGTCCCACAATCCGGATATTGTTCTTCTGGATCTGGGGCTTCCTGATATGGAAGGGGTAGAAGTGATAAAAAAAATCCGTACCTGGTCGAATATGCCGATTATTGTGATCAGCGCCAGAAGTGAGGACACAGATAAAATAGAGGCGCTGGATGCAGGAGCGGATGATTATATTACGAAACCGTTCTCTGTTGAGGAATTACTTGCGCGTATCCGTGTCACCCAGAGGAGACTTGCGGTTATGCAGAGCGGAGAGCAGTTAGAAAGCTCTGTTTTTGAGAATGGTGGATTAAAGATAGACTATACGGCAGGCTGTACATATCTGAAGGGAGAGGAATTGCATCTGACACCTATAGAATATAAGCTGCTCTGTCTTTTGTCCCGCAATGTGGGAAAGGTATTGACACATACCTATATTACCCAGCAGATTTGGGGACGATGTTCGGATAATGACGTTGCTTCTCTTAGAGTTTTTATGGCAACATTGCGGAAAAAACTGGAGCCTGAGAAAAATGGAGTGCAATACATCCAGACCCATATTGGCATTGGATATCGCATGCTTAGAATTGAAAAGTAAAAAGCTAGTACATCGTTTCGTAAATAACTATACCAATCGCGTAGGATGCGGATTCGAGTGTGCAGGTCTAAAAACGCAGGCGTAGCGGGCTACGCTGAGGCTTTTAGACCTGTGCACTCGGATTTGCAGACAAGTGAGTGGTATAGTTATTTCGAAAACGATGTACTAGATACGGAGTATGTCACAGAGGATATCGCTCAACCATCTGATTTGATGATACAGTAATATCTTATTTTTATAGCAATCCTCGTAAATAATGCGTTTAAGAGGATTGCTATAGATTTATTTCTCATAATATAATAAGAAGGAACCCTCCCAATATTAACAGCAATGAGAAAACAACTGAAAAGATCTGGGATCCTACACCTGGGGTGCCGCCCTGTTTGAGCGCTTCATCACGGTCTAGTTTATTTTTCATCAGATTCTCTGTGATTCCAGGTGCGGATTTGAGAGTCTGTCCGTCCTGTATGCCGATAGCAGTTACGGTTTGTCCTGTTTCGAAATCAGCAGCAGAATAATAATAACGAACATCATATTCTTTATGTGAACGTGTCGTCTGGTTCGATGGTTCTATAAAATGCTTCTGTGTATAGGTGTTATCCGGTACATATGTATAACCGGCAGATGATAATGCTGCCTTGTCGTAATCTTCCCAGGTTTTGGTCAGCATAATATCATCAATAAAATCCTGCGAAAGTGCATAATTTCCAATTTTCCCCTGGCCTGATACCGGCATGCTGCTGAAAGATGAATTCCATTCCAGAACGCCATATTTCTTTTCGTCGTCAGTCATTGCCTCCTTCTTTTTGGAAGAAGATTTTGTTAATTTCATTGTCTGTTTTGAACTTGAAATGCGGATGCTGTCAAAGTCCAGTCCAAGCTCATCATCATGTGCCGGTTCAGTCAGCTCGAATGTGCCGCATACAATGACTGTCTTTCCATCGTTTTCCGGGTCGATCGTATCTGCTGCATCAACGTAAACTGCGTCTTTCAGAGCTGCTTTTGTTTTGGGGTTATCCACAAAGATCATCTTTAAAGCAGATACAAAAAAGAATATTCCGATTATTACAAAGAGAATCCCTCCTGCTTTCTTCAATATCTTCATAATTTTCATCACCTTCCATTTCTGTTAATATTTTCTGCAAGTATCTCAATCATATTATTACATATTTTACTTCGCTTGCCACTGTCACTTGCGATAGTAACAGGTTACATTATTTTCTGGAATTACGATAGGATTCATGATATTATAAACAGTAATAAGACGGATAACAATAAGAAGGTATGCTTTATAAATGGAAGGGGATATAAGATGGCAGGATTAAAAAAACTTCCAATTGGAATTGAGAATTTTGAAGAGATGCGTCGGGAAGATTTCTATTATGTAGATAAGTCACATGTAATTGAACAATTGCTTACCCAGTGGGGAAAGGTAAACCTGTTTACCCGTCCGAGACGCTTTGGAAAATCCCTGAATATGAGTATGCTCCAGAGTTTTTTTGAGATTGGAAAAGATAAGACTCTGTTTGATGGGCTGAGGATTTCAGATAATCAGGAATTATGTGAAAAATATCAGGGGAAATTTCCGGTGGTTTCTGTCAGTCTGAAGGGAATTAATGGTGCCACATATGAGGAAGCCCGAAGATTTCTCATAAAAATAATCAATGAAGAAGCCCGCAGACTATCCGTACTTTCAGACAGCACAGAGCTTGATGAAACAGATCACGAATTACTGACACAGTTAAAGAAAAAAGAAATGACAAACGATTCTCTGGTGTATAGTATCCGTGAACTGACAGAATTGCTGGAAAAGCACTATGGCAGCAAAGTAATTGTTCTGATCGATGAGTATGACGTACCTCTGGCAAAGGCAAATGAAAATGGCTATTATGATGAAATGGTATTGCTGATCCGTAATTTATTTGAGAACGCATTAAAAACCAATAACAGTCTGAAATTCGCAGTGCTGACAGGATGCCTGCGGATTGCAAAAGAAAGCATTTTTACAGGTCTTAACAACTTTAAGGTTTATTCCATTACAGATAAGAGTTTTGATGAAACATTTGGATTTACAGATGCGGAAGTAAGGGAACTCCTCCGGTATTATGGACAGGAAAAATATTATGAGACAGTGAAAGAGTGGTATGACGGCTACAGGTTTGGAAATGTGGATGTTTATTGTCCATGGGATGTGATCAATTTCTGCAGCGATCATCTGGCAGATCCCGGGCTGGAACCGAAGAATTACTGGGCGAATACAAGTGGAAACAGTGTGATCAGTCATTTCATTGACAGTGTGGGAAAACCACAGAAGCTGACCAGAATGGAGCTGGAACAGCTGGTAAATGGAGGGATTGTCCAGAAAGAAATTAATTCTGAGCTTACCTATAAGGAATTATATTCTTCCATAGACAATCTGTGGAGCACACTTTTTATGACCGGATATCTGACACAGAGAGGGGAACCCAGTGGTAACAGATATAATCTGGTTATTCCCAACAGAGAAATCCGAAATATTATCACCAATCATATTCTGAAAATGTTCAAAGAAAATGTAAAGGACGATGGAAAAACAGTCAGCGATTTGTGTGATGCACTGCTGAACCAGAATCCGGAAAAAGTAGAGTTGATTTTTACAGAATATATGAAAAAAACGATCAGCATAAGAGATACCTTTGCCCGGAAACCAACGAAAGAAAATTTCTATCATGGATTGCTGCTTGGTATTCTGGGATTCAAAGAGAACTGGTCAGTAATGTCAAATCGAGAATCAGGAGACGGATTCGGGGATATTCTGATCCGTATAGAAGATGAAGATGTGGGAATTGTGATCGAAGTAAAATATGCAGATGACGAAAATCTTCAGGGAGAGTGCGAAAAAGCACTTCAGCAGATTATAGATATCAGATATACTGAGGCGTTAGAGCAGGAAGGGATTCATACAATCATAAAATATGGAATCGCCTGTTACAGAAAGAAATGTAAGGTGCTGATGAGAATAGACAAACAGTGAACACAGAATATTCAGACCTCATTACCGGATGCAGAACGAACGGTAATGAGGTCTTGTCACGTTATCCTTTAGTTACTGTTCACTCCGTTCACAGTAACTTAGCCAAAATTCATTCCAGATTGCCTGCGGCAATGGAATTTTGGCTTGTATGTCTCGGGATTTTGGCATATTCATGCCAAAACACCTCGCGGGATAGTGGTATGTGAACAGTAACATCCTTTACTCTAATGCTGAGTTTTTTCCGTGTTTACAATTGACATCTTAACAAGAAATGATTATGATATTTCTGACAGTGCTTTTTAGCTGTCCGGATTTCATATCAAATCAAATACCCTGTTGCCAGTGGGATATTTGATTTGATATGAAATGAATGAGGAATGGTGAAATACGAAGGAGAGTTAGAGTTATGAGTATTTCCATGATTGGAATTGACCATAATATGGCACCGGTGGATATTCGTGCGAAATTTGCATTTACAAAGAAAAATGCCGGTGAAGCAATGGAAAAAATAAAGAATCAAAATGGAATATATGGATGTGTGATCCTGTCCACCTGTAACCGCCTGGAGGTCTGGGCAAGTGTGGATGATGAGGTAGATGTCTGTCTTTATGACTATCTCTGCAGGATAAAGGGAATTACTGAGGATTCTTACAGACAATATTTTGTAGAGCGTAAGGATCAGGAGGCAGTTGAGCATCTTTTTTATCTTACCAGTGGTCTGAAATCACAGATCATAGGGGAGGATCAGATCCTTACACAGGTGAAGGATGCCCTGAATCTGGCAAGAGAGAATTTTGCGGCAGATGGTGTTTTGGAGGTTCTGTTCAGAATGGCTGCCACAGCAGGAAAGAGAATTAAGACAGAGGTTCCTTTTTCCCATGGAAATCCGTCAGTGATCCATCAGGCCATCGGATTTCTGGCAGAGAAAGGGTATTCTCTCAGGGATAAGACCTGTATGGTCATCGGTAACGGTGAGATGGGTAAGGTGGCTGCTCAGGCTTTGCAGGAGGCAGGTGCAGATGTGACAGTGACCATCCGTCAGTACAGAAGCGGAGTTGTGAATATTCCGCTGGGCTGTAAGCGCATTAATTACGGTGACAGAATGGAGTATGTGCCGCAGTGTGATCTTGTAGTGAGTGCAACTGCAAGTCCGAATTTCACATTAAGAGAAGAATTATTCCAGGGAATCCGGACAAAGGATGACCTGATCCTGATCGATCTAGCAGTTCCCAGAGATATAGAGCCATCTGTTGGAAAGATCCAGGGGGTCACACTTTATGACATGGACAGCTTCCGTATAGAGGAAGTTCCTGCAGAACTTCAGGAAAATCTGGAGGCAGCAGGCGCGATCGTAAGAGAGCAGATGGATGAATTTTTCCAATGGCTGGATGGAAGAGACCTGATCCCAAGAATTCAGGATATTAAAGATGAGGCAGTCAATGACCTGAATTTAAGGATTGCAAAGATATTAAAGAAAACACCTATGGAAGAGGATGACAGGCAGAATCTGGTCCATGCAGTGGATACGGCAGCAGGAAAAGTAGTAAATAAACTGATCTTTGGTCTGCGTGACAGTCTGAATCAGGAGATTTTCCTTGAGTGTGTGGCAGGACTGGAGAAAATATATGAAGAATAAGCCGTATTTTCCAATGTTTATAGACTTATCAGATAAGAATATCGTGGTTGTAGGCGGCGGAAACATTGCAACCCGTCGAGTGAAAACCCTTTTATCATTCACCAGAAATATCAGAGTCATTGCTCCGAAGGTCACCATGGAGATGATGGAGCTTGGCAAAGCCGGCTATGTAGAGCTGATCACACGTCCGGTGAAGCGTACAGATTTTGCGATGGCATATATGGTGATTGCAGCTACCAATGACAGAAAGTTAAATGATGAGATCCACAGGATCTGCAGGCAGGAAGGCGTTTATGTTAATGTAGCCAGTGACAGGGAGCAGTGCGATTTTTATTTCCCGGGAATTTATATGGAAGAGGGACTGGTGGTGGGAATCACAGCCAGTGGTCTGGACCATAAAAAAGCGCGCAGGATAAGAGAAGAGATTCAAAATGCCCTGGAGAGAGTTGCGCAGGAAAATGATAATGAGGAGGAAAATGATGACTGAGGTGATCATTGGAAGTAGAGAGAGTAAGCTGGCAGTTCTCCAGAGTGAGATGGTAAAAAGCTACATAGAACAGAAAAACCGTGAAGAAAATGCCGGCTCTGAAATAACAGTAAATATCCTGACTATGAAAACGACAGGAGATATTATTCTGGATCGTACCTTGGATAAGGTGGGCGGAAAAGGACTGTTTGTAAAAGAACTGGACAGGGCATTGCTGGATGGTAAAAGCAATCTGTCTGTACACAGTCTTAAGGATATGCCTATGGAGGTTCCAAAAGAGCTTCCGCTTCTGGCCTTTTCAAAGCGTGAGGATCCAAGAGATGTACTGGTGCTTCCTGAGGGAGTGGCGGAGCTGGATCCGGATAAACCTCTGGGATGTTCCAGCTTAAGGAGAACTCTTCAGTTAGAGAAGCTGTATCCTGAGATGGAGGTAAAGAGTATCCGTGGAAATCTGCAGACAAGGCTTCGCAAGCTGGATGAAGGAGAGTATTCCGGGCTGATCCTGGCAGCGGCAGGTCTGAAACGACTGGGGTTGGAAAGCAGGATCAGCAGATATTTTACACCGGATGAGATGATTCCTTCAGCAGGTCAGGGAATCCTGGCTGTGCAGGGACGCAAAGGTGAGGATTATGGGTATCTGGACGGATACTGTGACAGGGATGCCTGGATTGCAGGAACTGCAGAGCGCGCATATGTAAAATATCTGGACGGAGGATGTTCTTCGCCTGTAGCTGCATTTGCAGAGGTGGACGGAGATGAGATCTTTATCCGCGGTTTATATTACAGTGAAGCTACAGGAAAGTGGCTTACAGGTCAGATCAGAGGTGCAGCAGAGGATGGAGAGAAGCTTGGAATTGCACTTGCAAAGCAATTGAAATCTGACTGTGAGGGAAGATAAAAAAATTTATAAAAAGAAAATTCTTGTGATGCAAAAAGGAGAAGAAACATGGCAGCTGGCAAGGTTTGGCTGGTTGGTGCGGGACCGGGTGATATCGGGCTTTTTACATTAAAGGGCGCAGCGGTTCTGCAGCAGGCAGATGTGGTAGTATATGACAGTCTGGTAGGCGAAGGGGTTCTGGCAAAGATCCCGGAGCATGCCAGACTGATTAATGTAGGTAAAAGAGCAAATCACCATACAATGGTGCAGGAGGATATTAATAAGGTTCTTCTGGAAGAAGCTGAAAAAGGAAATAAAGTGGTAAGGCTTAAAGGTGGAGATCCCTTTCTCTTTGGAAGAGGCGGGGAGGAACTGGAACTTCTTTCTGAGAATGGAATCCCTTATGAGATCGTGCCCGGAGTGACATCTCCCATCTCTGTTCCTGCTTACAATGGGATTCCTGTGACACACAGGGATTTCTGTTCGTCCTTACATATTATTACAGGACATAAACGCGCAGGGCAGGAGTATGATATAGATTTTAAGGCACTGATCCGGACAAAGGGAACACTGGTGTTTCTCATGGGAATTGCAGCACTGGAGGATATCTGCAAAGGGCTTCTTGCAGGCGGAATGGATCCGAATGTGCCGGCAGCAGTTCTTCAGAAAGGAACAACAGCAGGACAGAAGCGGGTGGTTGCTACTGTAGGTACCCTCAAGGAAGAGGTGGACAGACAGGGGATAGAGACACCTGCCATTATTGTTGTGGGTAAGGTATGTTCTCTGGCTGACAAATTTGCCTGGTATGAGAAGCTTCCTCTGGCAGGCTGGAAGGTTCTGGTCACAAGACCAAGACAGCATATTTCAAAGACAGCAGATCTTCTCCGTCAGAAAGGTGCCGAGGTTCTGGAGCTGCCGTCTATCTGTACAGTACCTGTGGAGGATAACAGCAGACTGTATGAGGCATTTGAGAAACTGGATACTTATCAGTGGATCATTTTTACAAGCCCTGCAGGTGTGGAGATCTTTTTTGACGAGATGGACAGAAAAGAGATGGATGTGCGCAGCCTGGGACAGGCGAAGATCGCAGTGATCGGTGAAGGAACGAAGAAAAAGCTGAAAGAGCATCACCTGCTGGCTGATTTTGTGCCAGATGTGTATGACGGAGATACTCTTGGAGCAGAGCTTGCAAAAGAACTTCAGGGAAATGAAAAAATCCTGATCCCAAGAGCCGAAGCCGGAAATAAAAAGCTGACAGAATTGCTGGAGCAGACAGGGGCACAGGTGGATGATATTGCAACCTACACTACTCGTTATGAGAAGAGCAGACTGATCGATGAGAAGAAAGAACTGGAGACAGGAAGTGTGGACTGTGTAGTATTTACCAGTGCATCCACTGTAAAGGGCTTTGTGGAAGGCACAAAGGGACTGGACTATACGAAGGTAAAAGCTGCCTGTATCGGAAAACAGACCAAAGCTGCAGCAGATGCTTATGGTATGCAGACCCGCATGGCAAAGAAGGCTACCATCGAAAGTCTCATAGAGCTTGTGGAAGAGATGAAACAGGAAAACTGATAACTATTCTGCAAAAAATGGAACAGTTATGAGAATTGTTGATAAAAGGAGCAAAAAGACATGGATTTAATTCAGAGACCAAGAAGATTAAGAGGCAGTGAAAATTTAAGAAAAATGGTAAGAGAGACAAGAATGGACAAGTCTTCCCTTATCTATCCCTTATTTGTAAAAGAGGGAACAGGAATCGAAGAAGAGATCCCTTCTATGGAAGGACAGTTCCGCTACAGTGTAGACCGTCTTCCTTTTGAACTGGAACGTCTGCAGAATGCAGGAGTAAACAGCATTATGCTGTTCGGTATCCCGGATCATAAGGATGAGGTGGGAAGCGGTGCGTACGACCCCAACGGAATCGTACAGAAAGCCCTGAGAGAAGCAAAGAAACAGTTCCCGGACATGTACTATATCACAGACGTATGTATGTGTGAGTACACTTCACACGGACACTGCGGAGTGCTCTGCGGTCATGATGTAAATAATGATGCAACACTGGAATTACTGGCTAAGACAGCTATTTCTCATGTAGAGGCAGGCGCAGATATGGTAGCTCCTTCTGATATGATGGACGGACGTGTACGTGCTATCCGTGAGGCTCTTGATGCGAACGGACATTATGGAGCACCGATCATGTCCTATGCAGTAAAATATGCATCTGCTTTCTATGGACCATTCCGTGATGCTGCAGGTTCTGCACCGTCCTTTGGTGACAGAAAGAGTTACCAGATGGATTTCCACAACAGAAGAGAGGGAATGAAGGAAGCGCTTACAGATGTGGAAGAGGGCGCAGATATCATTATGGTAAAACCTGCCATGTCTTATCTGGATATGGTCTCTGAGGTATCAAAGGCTGTAAATGTGCCGGTTGCAACATACAGTGTAAGCGGTGAATATGCAATGGTGAAAGCAGCTGCAAAGATGGGATGGATCGATGAAGAACGTATTATGTGTGAGATGGCAGTCAGTGCATACCGTGCAGGTGCCCAGATCTATCTTACTTATTATGCAAAAGAACTTGCAAAATGCATGGATGAAGGGAGAATCGGCTGATGGGTTTATCAGAAGAATTATTTGACAGAGCGGTAAAGGTAATTCCGGGAGGAGTAAACAGTCCTGTACGTGCATACGGTGCTATCGGTATTGCGCCGAGATTTATCGACCGTGCAGACGGATGCCATATTTATGATGTTGATGGAAAAGAATATGTGGATTATATCGATTCCTGGGGACCGATGATCCTGGGCCATAATTTTCCGGAAGTAAAAGAAAGTGTGCTGAAGGCGTGTGAAAAGGGCCTCAGCTTCGGATGCGCAACTGCAATCGAAGTGGAGATGGCTGAGTTTATCTGTGACCATATTCCACATGTGGATATGGTGCGTATGGTAAATTCCGGTACAGAGGCTGTTATGAGTGCAGTCCGTGTTGCCAGAGGATTTACAGGAAAGAATAAGATCATTAAATTTGCAGGATGTTATCATGGACACAGTGATGCCATGCTGGTAAGTGCAGGCTCCGGTGTGATGACAAGCGGTGTTCCGGACAGTGCCGGTGTTCCTAAGGGATGCACAGAGGATACCATGACTGCTGTTTATAATGATCTGGACAGTGTACGTGCACTGATGGAGCAGGCTGACGGACAGACTGCTGCTGTTATCGTGGAAGCTGTAGGCGCAAATATGGGTGTGGTTCCTCCGAAAAAGGGATTCCTGGAAGGTCTGAGAAAGCTCTGCGATGAGTACGGTGCCCTTCTGATCTTTGACGAGGTTATCACTGGTTTCCGTCTGGCTTTTGGCGGTGCTGCAGAATATTTCGGCGTGACCCCTGATCTGGTCACCTATGGTAAAATTATCGGTGCAGGTATGCCAGTAGGCGCATACGGCGGACGCAGAGAGATCATGGAACTGGTTTCCCCTGTGGGAAAGGTTTACCAGGCCGGTACTTTAAGCGGAAATCCTATTGCAATGGCAGCAGGACTGACACAGTTAAAATACCTCTATGAGCACCAGGAAATCTATAAAGATCTGGAGGAAAAAGGAAAACGTCTCTATGGCGGTATGGAGAAAATCCTGGCAGAGAAAAATCTGCCTTACCATATCAATCACGTATCTTCCCTGGGAAGCCTGTTCTTTACAGAGCAGGAGGTTGTGGATTATACATCAGCCAAATCTTCAGATACAAAAGCTTTCTCTGAATATTTCAAGGGAATGCTTGCGCAGGGAATCCATATGGCTCCGTCACAGTTTGAGGCAATGTTTTTATCTGTTGCCCATACAGATGAGATCATAGACCAGACACTGGAAGCTGTCAGAAATTATTTTACCAAATAAACAGCAGAGCGCTTATCCGGTATAGAACTTAGCCAAAATTCATTCCAGATTGCTTGCGGCAATAGAATTTTGGCTTGTATGTGAACAGTAACGACAGTAACCCATGAACTGGAAAAAATACATAAAACTGAGTTCCGTAATCTTGTTCTGATTAGGAAAATGTGCTATAATCACCTTATCGTATGACATCGTCCGGCAATATCGGGACGAAAATATTATTGCTCGCTGACAGCAGACGGGAACAGAGTGAGCGATGATAAATAAACTTCAGGACAGCAGGAGGAAAAAAGCATTATGAGTGAAAAGAAATATGTAGCTTATGTGGGCTCTTATACACATGGCTCTTCCAGACAGGGAATCCATGTTTATGATGTTGATGTTGAGAATGGCACTCTTACAGAACGCAGCAGTGTTGAAGTAAGTAATGCATCCCACATGGCTGTTTCAAAGAATGGTAAGTATCTTTATTCTATCGAGGATGAGGGTGTTGCAGTATTTAAACGTGATAAAAATGGTGATCTGTCACGTATCAACAGTGTAAATATTGATGGAATGAGAGGCTGTTTCCTTTCTACAGATGTTGACGGTAAGTATCTTTATGTTGCCGGATATCATGACGGTAAGGTGACTGTTGTACATACTCATAAGGACGGCAGACTTGGAAGCCTGATGGATGGCGTATTCCATACAGGACTCGGAAGTGTTGCAGAGCGTAACTTCCGTCCCCATGTGAACTGTGTTCGTCCGACTCCGGATAATAAATATCTCTGTGCAGTAGATAACGGAATTGATCAGGTGAAGATTTACCGTGTCAACAAATTGCGCAATAAGCTGGAACTGGTAGACATCCTGAGATGTCCGAGAGAGAGCGGCCCGCGTATCATTCGTTTTAGCGATGATGGTAAGTTTGCTTATATTCTCTTTGAACTCAGTAATGAGATCAGGGCTTACAAATATGATGGAAGCGGTAAGGTTCCGGCGTTTGAACTGATCCAGACGATTGAGACAAGTGCGAAGAAGGATGTTCATGATACACATAATGCAGCGTCCGGTCTTTCTCTTGCAAATGATGGCAAGCATCTTTTCTGTACAACAGCAGGTGAGGATACAGTTTCCATGTTTGAGCGTGATGAGGAGACTGGTATGCTGACAAGGAAGTTTACACTTCCGATCAGTGGTGAATATCCGAAAGATCTGGTGCTTTTACCGGATGATAAGCATCTGGTGCTGGCTAATCATGCAAGTAATACACTGACTACTTTTACAGTGGATTATGAGAAGAATATTATTGTGATGAACGGCAAGCCGATTAAGATTACAGAGCCAAACTGTATCAGAATCTGGCCGGTTCCGGAAGAATAACAGATTCGTTACATAGAATCAGCAATATAGGCAGATAATAAAATACCTTCATTTGAAACTGAGATCAGCTCAGAATTCAAGTGAAGGTATTTTTGCGTGGATTAATTGGAATTATTTCCGATAAAAATCCCGAACCTTATCCATCTGGGAACTCATATTGACAAAGAGCGCATCCGCCAGTGTGATTGCTGCCATAGATTCTACCACAACCACTGCTCTTGGGACAATGACTGGATCATGTCGGCCATGGATTTCCAGAGAAAGAGGTTCTTTATCTTTGGTTACGGTCTGCTGCGGCTGGCTGATGGATGGGGTTGGCTTGATATGGGCACGAAGTATGATTTCACTGCCGTCACTGATTCCTCCCATGATTCCGCCTGCGTGGTTGGAGGTTTTGATGATTTCACCGTCTTTGACTGTGAATCCATCATTGTCAGTGGAACCGTTTGAGGAAGTCACTGCAATGCCGTCACCGATTTCAACAGCCTTGACTGCACCGATGGACATCAGGGCGTGGGCAAGAAGAGCACTGAGCTTGTCAAAGACTGGCTCGCCAAGTCCGGCAGGTGTTCCGGTAATGCGACATTCGATCACGCCGCCTGCACTGTCCTGATTCTTCATACATTCTTCCAGATATTCACCGGCCTTCACTGCTGCCTGTGCGTCCGGCATATAAAATGCATTCTGATGGATTTCTTCTTTATTAAAAGAAGCAATTTCAACAGGTCCGATAGATCGGGTATAGGTGCAGATTGAAATGCCAAGTTCTTCTAATATTTTAGAAGCAATGGCACCTGCTGCAACTCTTCCGATGGTTTCCCGCCCTGAAGAACGTCCACCGCCTCTGTAGTCGCGGAATCCGTATTTTTGGTCAAAAGTATAGTCTGCATGTCCGGGACGATAGGAGTATGCGATATTTCCGTAGTCTCTGGAGCGCTGATCTGTATTTCTTACCATCAGAGAAATTGGAGTTCCGGTGGTTTTGCCCTCAAAGACACCTGAGAGGATTTCTACCAGATCTCCCTCTTTACGGGCGGTGGTGTATCTGCTCTGTCCGGGTTTTCTTCTGTCGAGGAATTTCTGAATGTCCTCTTCACAGAGAGGAAGGCCTGCCGGGCATCCGTCTATCACAGCTCCGAGAGCTTTTCCGTGGGATTCTCCCCAGGTGGTTACCTTAAATTTATTTCCAAATGATGACTGGCTCATATGATTTGTATCCTTTCCTGTTATTGTATTAGAGCGTGTCTGAAAAATCATTCCCACAATCTGCACGCCCCACTTTGCGGGATATTTCACCTGAATTCAGTTGCCGTAGTTAGAGCGTGTTTGGAAAATCATTCCCACAATCTGTACGCCCCACCTTACGGGACTTTTATAAATAAATACTACTTTATTATAGCGAAGTGTAAAAGTTTTGTAAACCGAAAGCATTGGAATTGACAAAAATTCATGTTCAAATTATAATGATATTTGAGTCTTTGTGAAAATAAAGAGTAAACGTAACTGTTCAGTAATCTCTTGCAGAAGCTCTGAATAGTTGCAGATTTATTTGAGGGGAAATCGAGAAAAAGAAGGGAAGTGTGGATCGTGGTAAGGATTTTTAAGACAATCGATGGCGCTATCCATGAAATACAGGAACCACAGGAGGGCTGTTGGATTGCACTGACGAATCCTACGGCAACAGAAATTTTTGAAATTTCCGAGCAGTTTGGGATAGAGGTGGACGATTTGCGCGCACCTTTGGATGAGGAAGAGCGTTCCCGTATAGAAGTGGAGGACAATTATACCCTTATCCTTGCAGATGTACCTGCGATTGAAGAACGTAACGAGAAGGACTGGTATGTGACCATTCCTCTTGGTATTATCGTGACTCAGAAGATGATCTTTACTGTATGTCTGGAAGACACACAGGTTCTGACAAGATTTATGGAAGGCAGGGTAAGAAACTTTTTTACCTATATGAAAACCAGATTTATTCTGCAGATTTTGTACCGTAATGCCAGCATGTATCTGAGATATCTGCGTATTATAGATAAGAAGAGCGAGCAGATTGAGGAGAAACTTCATCTGTCTACAAGAAATCAGGAATTGATGGAACTTCTGGAACTGGAGAAATCACTGGTATACTTTACCACATCTCTGCGTTCCAATGAGATGGTTCTGGAGAAACTTCTGAAGGTGGAGAGTATCAAGAAATATCCGGAGGATACAGAGCTTCTGGAGGATGTTATCATTGAGAACAAGCAGGCCATTGAGATGGCTAATATTTACAGTGGTATCCTCAGCAGTATGATGGGAACTTTTGCGTCAGTTATTTCCAATAACCTAAACATTGTTATGAAGGTTCTGGCTGTTATTACCATTGTTATGAGTATTCCGACTATTGTTTTCAGTGCGTATGGTATGAACCTGAGTGCTGCAGGAATGCCGTTTTCCAGGACACCATGGGGATTTCTTATCGTTATCATCCTTTCTGTAGTGGCAAGTATCATTGCAGCGATATTTCTTTCCAGGAAGAAGTTTTTCTGATTTTGCAGCTGAACTGAGAAGCAGTTATTCGGTGCAGAATTACGCAGAGAAAGCAGATTGTGGATATCCGCTGTAACGAAAGAACGAATAGCATTTTGTGAGAAAAGGAGATTTATGAAATTTATTGACAAACTGGAACGAAAATTTGGAAATCGCGGGATTGAGAATCTTACGATTTATATTATTGTAAGTTATGTACTGGGATATGCATTGATGTATATTAATCCGGGGGCTCTTTCCATGTTGAGTTTGAATGTCTCTGAAATCCTGCATGGTCAGATATGGAGACTTGTTACATGGATTATTTATCCGCCGAGTACGTCATCTGCTTTATGGTTTGTGATTGCGATATTGTTCTTTTATTATCCGATCAGTGCATCGCTGGAACGTACATGGGGATCATTCAGATTTACTGTATATATTTTATCTGGAATGATTTTTACAGTAATTTCTGCGTTTATTTTGTATTTTATCACAGGTGGAGTGTTAGATGCTTATCTGAATGGATCACAGTTTTCAACGTATTATATCAGTTTATCTATTTTTCTGGCATATGCGCTGACATATCCGGATATGAAGGTTTTACTGTACTTTGTAATCCCGATCAAGATGAAGTGGATGGCGATTGTATATGCTGCTCTTGTGGTATATGATATTGTCAGATATTTTATGGGAGGAGCATGGTTTATGGCACTGCCGATCATCGCATCCTTACTGAACTTTATCATTTTCTTCCTTGGTACAAGAAATCTTAACAGATACAATCCGAAGGAAATCCATCGCAGAAATCAGTTTAAGAGAGCAATGGGAGAAAGTAAGACCGTTCCCTTCCCGGGTGGCAGCAAGTCAGGGGAAGTGACGAAGCACAAATGTGCAGTCTGTGGCCGTACAGAGAAAGATGATCCGAATCTGGAATTCCGTTTCTGTTCTAAATGTAACGGAAACTACGAGTACTGTCAGGATCATTTATATACACATATACACAAGAAGTAAGAGGAGAAAAGATTATTATGAAAAAAGTACCATTTGTCACCCTGGATAAACTTCAGAAAATCACTGCGCAGTTTCCTACACCTTTCCATCTTTATGATGAAAAAGGTATCCGCGAGAATGCAAAGGCAGTGAAAGAAGCATTTGCATGGAATAAGGGCTTCAAAGAATTCTTTGCTGTGAAGGCAACTCCAAATCCATTTCTGATCCAGATCCTTCAGGAGTATGGCTGTGGCTGTGACTGTTCTTCCATGACAGAGCTGATGATGTCCAAAGCAATCGGATGCAAAGAGGGAGATATCATGTTTTCTTCCAATGATACACCGGAAGAAGAATTCAAATATGCAAATGAAATCGGCGGGATCATCAATCTTGATGATATCACACATATCGAGAGCGTAGAAAGAGCCGTAGGATATATTCCGAAGGTGATCAGCTGTCGTTATAATCCGGGCGGAGTGTTTAAGATCAGCAACGATATTATGGACAACCCCGGAGATGCCAAATATGGTATGACAACAGAGCAGATTTTTGAAGCATTCAAGATTCTGAAGGAAAAAGGTGCCGAGGAATTCGGTATCCATGCATTCCTTGCAAGCAATACTGTGACAAATGAGTATTATCCGATGCTGGCGAAAGAGATGTTTGAAATGGCAGTGAAACTTCAGAAAGAGACAGGCGCTCATGTGAAGTTTATCAACCTTTCCGGTGGTGTTGGAATCGCTTACAAACCAGATCAGACTCCGAATGATATCAGAGAGATCGGTGAAGGTGTCCGCAAAGTATACGAAGAAGTACTTGTTCCGGCCGGAATGGGTGATGTTGCAATCTATACAGAGATGGGACGTTTCATGATGGGACCGTATGGCTGCCTGGTAACTAAGGCAATCCATGAGAAGCATACTCATAAAGAATATATTGGGGTGGATGCGTGTGCTGTAAACCTGATGCGTCCGGCAATGTATGGCGCATACCATCATATCACTGTTATGGGAAAAGAAGACCAGCCATGTGATCATATGTATGATGTGACAGGTTCTCTCTGCGAAAACAATGATAAGTTTGCAATTGACCGCTATCTTCCGAAGGTTGATATGGGAGATCTTCTTGTGATCCATGATACAGGAGCTCATGGTTTTGCCATGGGATATAACTACAATGGTAAACTGAAATCTTCTGAGATCCTTCTCCATGAAGATGGAAGTTTCGAGATGATCCGCCGTGCCGAGACACCGAAGGATTATTTCGCAACATTTGACTGCTTCCCGATTTATGAGAAATTACTGGAAGATATGGAATAATGCTGTGATTATTCTGTGATTTACTGTCCTGTGGTATTGACGGGGCAGATAGGACATAAAAATACAAAAAAAGAAAGGTACTGATCTGTGCATGATGCTGGAAGGTTAGTGCCTTTCGTTTTGCATGGAAAAACAGTGATTTCAGAAGAATATACTGTAAAAATTTTGTCTGTTCGGAGGTAGACGTATGATTAAATATGAATATGAAACAGGAATGTGTAAACAGCTGCATTACAATGGTCTGTGGAGTGTACAATATGAAGGTGTTCCCGGACATTTTAAAAAAGTAAAGATGGTCTGTCCCTGCATCAGAGACGAATGTGATCAGAATTGTGAAGTGTTTAAGAACATACCGGAAATAAAAGCAGCAGATCAGGAATGGCATATGAGAGATGAGAGATAGAATAATGGGAGATAAGAAAAAAGAATACAGAGACAAAAGAACAGGCATGCAGACTGTAAGGTCTGTCATATTTGCTATTGTGCTTATAATTACAAGTTTTACCAGTATAATATCTGTGGCAGATAATACTTATGCAGCAGACGAATATCGAGTGCATAAATCTGAGATGGTTGTAAAGACCGGTGCCACTTATACAGTAAAGATCCTGAATCATGATACAAAAGTGAGTCCAAAGAAGTTTAAATGGACCAGCAGTAACTCAAAATGTGTAAAGGTTATAAATGGCAGGATATATGGTTTAAAGCCCGGACAGGCAACGATCACAGCACAGATGAGTGGACTGAAAGTAAACTGCGAGGTTTTTGTCTGTAATAAAACGGAAACAGTTCTTTTTAAGAAATACAAAAAACAGGTGAAAGTAACGGCAGGAAAGACAATTATTTTGGAGCCGCAGAAGTATGGAAAAAGGCTGACTTATACTTCTTCTGATAAAACGGTGGCAACTGTATCAAAGAAAGGAAAAGTTACTGCAAAAAAGGCGGGAAATGTCAAAATCACCAGTGTTTCTTATGGTACTGACAGATATGTATCAGAGATAGAAGTGATCGTCCTGCCGGCAGCGTCAGAAACTCCGGAAATTACGCCTACACTGACGCCGGATGAACCAGCACCATCTGTGACCCCGGAGCCGACGGTAACGGTCACGCCAACTCCGAAAATCACACCTGCACCGGAAGATGAGGAAAAGTTCCGGAAACCCCTGGATGGAGTTACTCATTATATTTTGCACAGAGGTGAACAGACAGAAGCACCTGAGAATTCCGTGCCTGCCTTTGAGATGGCAGGACGCAATGGGGCGGAGTTTGTGGAGACAGATGTGAGAGAGACCGCAGATGGAGTTCTGGTTGTCTCTCATGATGATTCTTTGCTGCGGATGTGCGGGGAGGACAGGCTTATTTCAGAGATGACTTATGAGGAGATAAAGCAGTATCCGATTATAAATGGAAGAAATGCTTCACAGTATCCGGATAATCTTATTCCTACACTGGAACAGTATATTGCATGCTGCAATAAGTACTCTGTGACGCCGGTGATTGAAATAAAGTCAATCCGTACGGAAGAAGCCATGAATTTGTTTATGCAGCTTCTGACTGAATCACAGAAAGAGCCGGTAATCATCTGTTTCCACATAGAAACACTTGGTAAACTGCGTGAGATGGGATTTACAGGGAAATTGCAGTGGATTCGTACAGTGCGCATGAATGCTTCTATGATACAGCAGTGTAAGAAATATGATCTGGACATAAGTGCAGAGTATAAAAATATCAGTATGAATGATATCAACAATGCCCATCAGAATGGAATTCGCATATCCGTATGGCTTTGCCGGAATGAGGATATGGTAGACATTTTCAGGAAAATGGGTGCGGATTATATCACGTATGAGAAGTGGAATACAGATGAAGTAAAAATACGACAGGATTAGCAGAAAATCAAGGTAGACATTTAGCAGAAAAATAAGTAAAATACAAGATGTAGATATAAATTGTAAGCAGAACAGTAACAGTTCACTATTGCTATAAGAAAGGACTGAACAGTTGTATATATTTGATATACTGCTGAAAAAGAGGAGGAGAGAGTAATGAAAAAAATAGCAGCTATGGTGCTGGCAGGTGTTCTGGCAGCAGTTCCGGTCAGTACGACCGGTGCAGCGGAATTTCAGGATGGAGCAGATACACAGAAATTCATCTGGGCAGCCGGAGAGGAAACTTCAACAGACACAGATGAAAGCAAAGGGGTAAGTGCAAATGACAGTGTCGTTGAAGGACTTGACAAACCTATGGTTTTCTATCCCAACACTTACTATAAATTTAATGTGACCGGTGCCGGAACGCAGAATACGAATCCTGTTGAGGGAGATGTCAGATGGACACCATTATACTGGAGTCTTTCTCTCAAGCCGCAGGAAAGCGATATTCACAGGAAATGGGAAATCGGTTCTGCAAAGGGTATTTATACAAAGGTGGAACGTGCATACAATATATATATCTTTTTTCAGAGAGAAGAATATACAGGAGGTATATGGGAGAAAAACGATATTGTACAACCTGTGAGATATCAGTTCAATGCAGCTCCGTTAGCTGAACAGGGTGGAAGCTATAAGTACCTGATAGGTGGAATTGGCTATAAGATTTTAAATGAAAGAGAAGTAAGCGTTACAGGTCTTGCTGCGGAATATAATGTGATACAGATTCCGGCTACAGTTGTGATCAATGATAAAGTTTATAAAGTAACTACAATTGACAAGAATGCCTTTAGCGGGAACAAAGAAATTACAGATGTTATTTTTGGAAATAATGTAACAACGATTGGAAAATATGCGTTCAGCCAGTGCCCGAATCTGCGGAACATAAGATTTGGCAGCAGAGTAAAAAGAATTGGCAGCAACGCATTTGCACAGTGTACGAAACTGCGAAATTTTATACTTCCTGCCAGTGTCAGACATATAGATGCCAGAGCTTTTTACCAGTGCCCGGCAGTCAAAGTGCTCAGGATCAACAGTACAGCACTGAACTATGTTGGAAAAAAAGCTTTTGCGGTCAACAAAACCGTAACTATCAGACTTCCTGAGAAGCTGTTTGCCAGATATCAGAAACTGATCAAGGCAAGCAATGTGTATTCTAAAACGAGGTTTGTGAAATATTAAAAAAAACTCAAAAATGCCCTTGCCATTTCGACAAAAACGTGATATGATAATACTCGTTTCAATGCCGGCATGTCGGAATGGCAGACGAGGCAGACTCAAAATCTGTTGTGGGCAACCACGTGTGGGTTCAAGTCCCACTGCCGGCATTAAAAAGTAAGCGAAGCCTTTGTTTGTGAAGGTGTTCGCTTTTTTTTATTTGCCGTATTAAACAGTTCAGATAATTCTAAAATCTTTATGAAATTTATCTCGCTTTTCTTGAAAAAGAGATGAATAAGTGATATGGTACATCATAACAAAACGAAATGGAGGAAAAGCCAATGAACCTTGATAATAAAAAGCCTGGCAGAAAACCGCTTTATGTATATTATATCATTGCGGCAGTTATTATCATTCTTCTGAATGTGCTGTTACTTCCTGCAATTGAGGGACGAAAGGTACAGACGACTGATTACAGTACTTTCCTGACAGGAGTAGAGAAGGATTACGTTAAGACAGTAGAAATTCAGGATGATTATATTTATTATGTAGCAGAGAGTGACGGACAGGAGGGTTATTTCAGAACTGTCAAGATGAATGATCCTGACCTTGTAGACCGTTTGCATGATGCAAATGTCAAGTTCGGTGCAGCAGCACCACAGCAGACATCTATCTGGATCAGTCTGATCGCAGGATATGTACTGCCGATTGCCATCTTTATCCTTCTTGGAAGGTGGCTCAGCAAGAAGATGATGAGTTCCATGGGCGGAGGTCCCGGTGGGGCAATGTCATTTGGAAAGAGTAATGCGAAAGTATATGTGAAATCATCTACGGGAATCAAATTCTCAGATGTAGCGGGAGAGGACGAAGCCAAGGATCTTCTGACAGAAATCGTAGATTATCTTCATAACCCGCAGAAATACAGAGAAATCGGTGCATCTATGCCGAAAGGAGCCCTTCTTGTAGGCCCTCCGGGTACAGGTAAAACACTTCTTGCAAAAGCGGTAGCCGGTGAAGCGGAAGTTCCGTTCTTCTCCATTTCCGGTTCTGAATTCGTGGAAATGTTTGTTGGTATGGGCGCTGCCAAGGTGCGTGATCTTTTCAAACAGGCGAATGAGAAAGCTCCATGTATTGTATTTATCGATGAGATCGACACAATTGGCAAGAAACGTGATGGTGCCGGATTTACAGGCGGCAATGATGAGCGCGAGCAGACTCTGAACCAGCTGCTTACAGAGATGGATGGTTTTGACGGCTCCAAAGGTGTTGTGATCCTTGCGGCAACCAACAGACCGGATTCCCTTGATCCCGCACTTCTTCGTCCCGGACGTTTTGACAGACGTATTCCTGTTGAACTTCCGGATTTAAAAGGACGTGAGGAAATCCTTAAAGTCCATGCAAAGAAGATTAAGATCGCAGATTCCGTACGTTTTGATGAGATTGCGAAAGCTGCAGCCGGAGCTTCCGGTGCAGAACTTGCAAATATTGTCAATGAAGCAGCACTTCGTGCAGTACGTGACGGCAGAAAATTTGCCACTCAGGCAGATTTTGAGGAGAGTATTGAGGTAGTTATCGCAGGATATCAGAAGAAGAACAGAGTTCTTTCCAATAAAGAAAAACTGATAGTTGCTTATCATGAAATCGGACATGCGCTGGTTGCAGCAAAGCAGACCGAATCTGCACCGGTTCACAAGATCACTATTATTCCGCGTACATCAGGAGCACTCGGATATACCATGCAGGTGGATGACGGAGATCATTATCTGATGACAAAGGAAGAACTTGCAAATAAGATAGCGACCTTTACAGGCGGTCGTGCCGCTGAGGAACTGATCTTCCACTCTATTACAACCGGAGCATCCAATGATATCGAACAGGCGACTAAGCTTGCAAGAGCAATGATCTCCAGATATGGTATGAGTGAAGACTTCGATATGGTTGCCATGGAGAATGTGACAAATCAGTATCTGGGCGGAGACTCCAGCTTAAGCTGTTCTTTTGAGACACAGACTCTTCTGGATAAGAAGGTTGTGGAGCTTGTCAGGATGGAACACCAGAAAGCACTGAAAATCCTTCAGGACAATATCGGAAAGCTCCATGAACTTGCAAAATATCTGTATGAGCATGAGACAATTACAGGTGAGGAATTTATGAAGATCCTGAATGCACCTGTACAGGTTCCCACTGTAGTGGCAGAATCTGAAAGTAATACAAAGTCTGAGAACAATGCAGAATCCGAAAACAGTACAGAAGCTGATGCAGATACATCTTCCGGGAAAGTGAATCTGCAGAAGTGATATTTTCTCAAGATATACAAGCCAAAAGTCCATTGCCGCAGGCAATCCGGAAATTTGGTTATGTCACTGAAAACTGAGTGAACAGCAATGAAAGCAGCAGAGGCGATTTGAGCTTCTGCTGCTTTTCCTTGCCAATTAACTCCGGTTCGGTTATAATTCGTAATAGTGAACGCAGCATCCTGGATGTTTTTTGGAAGAAAGAAGGGAATGAAGATGGATTGCCGAACTGCAGAAGGAATGGTGAGTAGTTATATTAAACATGATCTTCCACTAAATGAACTGGAAGAGTTTCTCGATCATGTACAGAATTGTTCTTCCTGTTATGATGAACTGGAAACATATTTTATTGTACATGAGGTAACACAGCAGCTTGATGATGACAGCAGCGATTCGGTTCTGGATTTCAAAAAACTGCTGGAACAGGATATCCGGAAATCCAGAAGATATATCCGCAAGAAGAAAGCCAGTTGGCTGATGTTTGGAGTAAGTATATGCCTTCTGATCGCTACGATTGCGGCAATATTGATTTTTGTAATGATGGAGACAAATTACATTCTATAAAGACACTGGAGGATTTTATGAGCGAAAAAATATTACTGATTGACGGACACAGTATTCTGAACAGAGCTTTTTATGGTCTGCCGGATCTTACAAATTCAGAAGGAAAACACACAGGGGCAGTATATGGTTTCCTGAATATCCTTTTTCGGACGATCGAGGAAGAGAAGCCTCAGTATCTGACAGTGGCATTTGACCTGAAGGCACCGACTTTCCGCCATAAGATGTTTGAAGCATACAAGGGAACACGTAAACCCATGCCTGAAGAACTGAGAGAGCAGGTACCGCTGATTAAAGAAATGCTTACTGCAATGGGTGTGAATGTTGTGACAAAAGAAGGCTACGAAGCGGATGATATTCTGGGAACTCTGGCCAGGAAAAGTGAAGCGGCAGGAATTGATGCGACAATCCTTTCCGGTGACAAAGATCTGCTTCAGCTTGCGACAGATAAGGTTATGATCCGTTTGCCAAAGACTGTAAGGGGCAAGACCACCATAGAGGATTATCATGCACAGCAGGTGATCGAGAAATATCAGGTGACACCTCCCCAGATCATTGAGTTAAAGGCGCTGATGGGTGACAGTGCTGACAATATTCCGGGAATCCCGGGAGTAGGTGAGAAGACTGCCACAAAGATTATTGTGGAGTATGGAAGTATTGAGAATGCTCATGAACATTTGGAAGAGCTGAAGCCAAACAGAGCCAGGGAATCAATGAGAGAACATTATGATATGGCGCAGATGAGCAAGGCTCTGGCTACGATCTGTACGGACAGTCCCATAGAGTTTTCGTATGAAAAGGCAAAACTGGGAAATCTTTATACAAAAGAAGCTTTCCTTCTCTGCAGACAGCTGGAATTTAAGAATCTGCTTAACCGTTTTGACTCTGCGGCAGTACAGGAAGATACGCTGGAACAGGAGTTTTTCACATGTGCAGACCTGGCAGGCTGTGAAGCGCTGTTTGCGAAAGCGGAAGCAGGAAAGACAGCGGGTGTTTCTCTGGTTACAGAGAATGGCAGGGTATTTGGTGCAGGACTTGCGCTGAATGAAGAGGAAATTTATTATATTCCTGTAGAAGGGATGATCACAGAAGGTTATCTCTGCGGAAAATTGGAAGGGCTCCTTCATAAAGTATCTGAATCCAACACAGAGAACATTATGAAATCTAATACAGATGATGTGAAAAAGGATCCGGAAAATGAGATATCTGATGTCAATACAGACGGTACTCTGAAATATGATAAAAAATGTGTATGTGCATTGGATGTAAAGGCATTACTCAAGCATATAAAATCTGATGATCCGATGGCTGTATTTGATGCAGGTGTGGCTGCATATCTGCTGAATCCTCTGAAATCCTCCTATACTTACGATGATATGGCAAAGGAATATCTGAATGGTCGTATCCTGCCTGCAAGAGAGGAACTTCTTGGAAAGAAAACAGTGGAAAAAGCATGGGAGGAGAGTGCAGAGGGGCTTACAGCATGGGCCTGCTACATGGCCTATACAGCACTTGCCTGTCGGAAACCCATGTGTGAAGCACTGCGTGATACAGGTATGTGGAATGTATATACACAGATTGAGCTTCCGCTGATCTTTACTCTTGATTCCATGGAAAAATGGGGAATCAGCGTGAAGAGTGAAGAACTGAAAAGCTACGGTGAGAAACTAAGTGTACGTATTGGAGAACTGGAGAAGCAGATCTGGCAGCAGGCAGGGGAAGAGTTTAATATCAATTCTCCGAAACAGATGGGAGTGATCCTGTTTGAAAAGCTTGGCCTTAAGGGCGGAAAGAAAACAAAGACAGGTTATTCCACAGCGGCAGATATTCTGGAAAAGCTTGCACCGGAGTATCCCATTGTAAAGGATATTCTGGAGTACCGTCAGCTTGCGAAACTGAAATCTACTTATGCAGACGGGCTTGTTGGTGAGATCGCAGAGGACGGCAGGATTCATTCTACTTTTAACCAGACAATTACAGCAACAGGAAGGATCAGCAGCACAGAGCCGAATCTTCAGAATATCCCTGTAAGAATGGAGCTTGGAAGACTGATCCGTAAGGTATTTATTCCGGAAGAGGGATATGTATTTCTGGATGCGGACTATTCCCAGATCGAGCTTCGCGTTCTGGCGCATATGTCAGGGGATGAGAAACTGATCCAGGCATATAAAGAAGCCCAGGATATCCACAGACATACAGCATCAGAGGTATTCCATGTGCCCTTTGATGAGGTGACAGATCTGCAGAGGAGAAATGCCAAGGCAGTAAATTTTGGAATCGTTTATGGGATCAGTTCCTTTGGGCTCAGCCAGGATTTAAGTATCACACGAAAAGAAGCGGCAGAATATATTGAAAGATATTTTGAAACTTATCCAAAGATCAAAGGATTTCTTGACGGACTGGTGGAAGAGGGAAAAGAAAAAGGATATGTGACTACCATGTTTGGCAGACGCAGGCCGATCCCGGAACTGAAATCCGGTAATTTTATGCAGAGGTCTTTTGGGGAGCGAGTAGCCATGAACTCTCCAATACAGGGAACTGCGGCGGATATCATTAAAATTGCAATGAACCGTGTGTACAGACGATTAAAGGATGAGAATCTTAAATCCCGTCTTGTACTTCAGGTACACGATGAACTTCTGATAGAGACCTGTAAAGAGGAAATCCCGCAGGTTTCTGCTATTCTTGAAGAAGAGATGAAAGGTGCCGCAAAGCTTTCCGTAGAACTGGAAGTCGATATGCATCAGGGTAATAACTGGTATGAGGCGAAGTGATGATGATAACAATAGGAATTACCGGCGGAGTGGGTGCCGGAAAAAGTACAGTGCTTGATTTTCTTGAAGAAAAGTATCAGGCATATGTGATGAAAGCAGATGAGATCGGGCATCTGGTGATGGAGCCGGGGCAGTCCTGTTATGAACCGGTGATTGCACTATTTGGAAGACAAATCATAAAAAATGATAAAACTATTGACCGCAGACAGGTTTCGGATGTAGTATTTTCACATCCAGAGCTTCTGGAGAAATTAAACCAGATCATCCATCCGGCTGTGAAACAGTACATCAGAGAGCAGTTAGCTGTAAAGAGACAGCAGGGACAGAAGATATGTGTGGTGGAAGCTGCACTCCTTCTGGAAGATCATTATCAGGAGTTTTGCGATACGATATGGTATATTCATACGGATGAAGAGATCCGTATCAGGAGACTGATGGAGAACCGCGGTTATACAAGAGAGAAATCAGTCAGTATCATTGCCAGTCAGGCACCGGAGACTTTTTTTCGGGAAAATGCAGACTATGTTGTGGTAAATAACGGAGATTTTGCACAGACCAGACGGCAGATTGAGGAAGGAATCAGAAAATATGAGACTTTGTAGCATTGCCAGCGGAAGCAGCGGAAACTGTATTTATGTGGGCTCAGATAATACCCATCTTCTGGTGGATGTAGGCATCAGCGGAAAAAGAGTAGAACAGGGATTGAATTCTCTGGAATTGACAGGAAAAGATATTGATGGTATCTTGATTACACATGAACATTCGGATCATATCAAAGGTCTGGGCGTGATCGCAAGGAAACATCAGATACCGGTTTATGCGACAGAAGGAACTGTGGAAGCTTTATCTCACATGAATCTTGGAAAAATGCCGGAAGGGATTTTTCGTGAGATACACGAAGATGAGCCTTTTGAGATTAATGATCTGACAGTGAATCCTTTTACGATCCCTCATGATGCTGCACAGCCCGTAGGATACCGGGTAGAGTGTGGAGAGCATTCAGTGGGGATTGCTACAGACCTTGGAAAATATAATGAGTACATAGTCGGTAATCTGCAGAATCTGGATGCGCTTCTTCTAGAAGCAAATCATGACATCCGTATGCTGCAGGTTGGAAAATATCCCTATTATCTGAAACAGAGAATCCTTGGAGACAGGGGACATCTTTCCAATGAGAATGCAGGCAGGCTTTTATGCAGGCTGCTGCATGACAATATGAAAGGGATTTTCCTTGGACATCTGAGCAGGGAAAATAACTATGAGGAACTGGCATATGAAACCGTCTGTTCAGAAGTAACCTTAGGTGACAACCCTTATAAGTCGCGTGATTTCAGAATTCAGGTGGCACAGAGGGATTGCATATCAGAAGTAATTACAGTGTAGAAAGGACAAAGAACTTATGAAAAAGACAATCATCACAGTAGTAGGAAACGATACCGTAGGAATTATTGCAAAGGTTTGTACTTATCTTGCAGACAATAATGTAAACATTCTTGATATCTCCCAGACCATCGTACAGGGATATTTCAACATGATGATGGTAACAGATGCCAGCAAATGTGAGAAAGACAACGGAGTTCTTGCCAAAGAACTGGAAGCCCTTGGAGATAAGATCGGTGTAGTGATCCGCTGCCAGCATGAAGATATCTTCAATGTAATGCACAGAATCTGAGAAAATCTAAGCAGGTAAGCCACTGAGGGACTTTCCTGTATCAGATTGCCTGAAAAATGCTGAGAGAACATACAAGGGAGAAAAACAAAATGATCAATATTTTTGAAGTAAATGAAACGAATAAAATGATCGAGCAGGAGAATCTGGATGTGCGTACCATTACTATGGGTATCAGCCTTCTGGACTGTATTGACAGTGATCTTGCTGTTTTAAATGAGAAAATCTATAAAAAGATCACAACCTGTGCAAAGGATCTGGTATCTACAGGTGAGGCTATTTCCGGTGAATATGGAATTCCGATCGTAAATAAAAGAATTTCCGTAACTCCGATCGCATTGATTGGCGGAGCTGCATGTAAGACAAAGGAAGATTTTGTAACTATTGCAGAAACTCTGGATAAGGCTGCCAAGGTGGTAGGCGTAAACTTTATCGGCGGTTATTCTGCACTGGTAAGCAAGGGAATGACTCCTGCTGAGAGACTTCTGATCGAATCTATCCCACAGGCTATGGCGAAGACAGAGCGTGTCTGCAGTTCTGTAAATGTTGGATCTACACGTACAGGTATCAATATGGATGCTGTTAAGCTGATGGGTGAGATCGTTCTGGAAACAGCGAAAGCTACCAAAGATCAGGATTCCCTGGGATGTGCGAAGCTGGTTGTATTCTGTAATGCACCGGATGATAACCCGTTTATGGCAGGTGCTTTCCATGGTGTGACAGAAGCAGACACTATCATTAACGTTGGTGTCAGCGGACCTGGCGTTGTTAAGACTGCGCTGGAACAGGTAAGAGGTAAGGATTTTGAAACTCTTTGTGAGATGATCAAGCGTACTGCCTTCAAGGTAACACGTGTTGGTCAGCTGGTAGCACAGGAGGCTTCCAGACGTCTTGGTGTTAAGTTTGGTATCGTGGATCTGTCTCTGGCTCCTACTCCTGCAATTGGTGACAGTGTTGCTGAGATCCTTGAGGAGATTGGTCTGGAGCATGCAGGTGCACCGGGCACAACAGCAGCGCTTGCCCTGTTAAATGACCAGGTTAAGAAGGGTGGAGTTATGGCTTCTACAGCAGTTGGTGGTTTGAGTGGTGCATTTATTCCGGTCAGCGAGGATCAGGGTATGATTGATGCGGTGAATGCAGGGGCACTGACTCTTGAGAAGCTGGAAGCTATGACTTGTGTATGTTCTGTAGGTCTTGATATGATTGCAATTCCCGGAGATACGAAGGCTTCTACGATTGCGGGTATTATTGCGGATGAGTCTGCAATTGGTATGGTGAACCAGAAGACTACGGCGGTTCGTCTGATCCCGGTAATTGGTAAGGGGGTTGGCGAAGTGGTTGAGTTCGGTGGACTGCTTGGTTATGCACCGATCATGCCGGTGAATCAGTTCTCCTGTGATGCGTTTGTGCAGCGTGGCGGAAGGATTCCGGCACCGATCCATAGCTTTAAAAACTGATAAAAAAGGCCAGAAACTTCGGAAAAGGGGAGTTTCTGGCTTTTCTTTGTTTAAGAGGGACGCGGGGCGGAAAATATTTTGTCTGGGGTGCGGTTTCGGAGCCTAAGATATTCTAAGCCGCCAGAAATCTGCTAAAAGCATGAGCCGTCTTGTCAAACTCGCTCCGTTGCAAACTTCGCTCAGACAGTGAAGCAGACGGCTCATAACGCAGATTTCCGGTGACTAAGAATATCTAAGACTCCTGCAAATGCACCCCAGACAAAATATTTTCCGCCCCGCTGGTAGCTGGTTTTAAGCTATGATGGATTGGATTGTTTGTATTATTTTATGGAATTACTATAAATAAAAGAAATGTCCTGCTTTAAAGGGATTCCAGTATATGCAGAAGTCGGGTGTTGTCTTCGGGGTGCATGATGCAGAAGCGGATGTATTCGCCGTCCAGGCATTCGAAGGAGGAGCAGTCACGGATCATGAGACCCTGACGGATGCAGGCGTCGAAGACGTCCCGGGAGGTCAGGCCGGGCTTCTGGATTTTCAGGAGGAGAAAGTTGGCGTAGGCCGGGTAGGTTTTGTAAGTGGGGATATTCTCCAGTGCTTTGAGCAGGCGGGTGCGTTCTGAGAGAATGAGGTCTCGGGTCTGGCGGATGTAGTTTTTGTCCTTGAGCATCAGCTCGCCGGCCAGGGCTCCCAGACTGTTGAGGGACCATGGTACCTGTTTTTCTTTCATTTTTTTGAGAAATTCCAGGTTCCCGGTGATTCCGTAGCCAAGACGCATACCTGGGGCTGCGTAGAATTTTGATACGCCGCGCAGAATCATAAGGTTCGTGAATTCTCTGGTAAGGCTGACAGCAGTGATCTCATTGATATCCGGGGCAAATTCTACATAAGTTTCGTCGATCATCACGAAAATGTTCCGCTCATTGCAGAAGGAAACGATTCTGCGCAGGTCATTTATGCTAATTGCAGATGAGGTAGGATTATTTGGGTTGCAGAGGATGAGAAAATCGTATTTTCCATCCAGGGTGTGACAAAGATCATCTACATTGAGGACAAAGTTATCCTCTTCGCGCAGATGGTAATATTCCTGTGTACTTCCGGAGAAGGAGAGTTCCCTGGAGTATTCTGAATAGGTCGGACCCAGGATAAGGGTATGCTTTGGATTTCGTTCCTGTATCAGCAGTGCGATCAGTTCGCTGGAACCATTTCCGGGAAGGATGAATTCAGCAGGAATATTACAATATTCTGAAATTGTGCTGCGAAGTGAAGTATAATCTCTGTCTGGATAAGAAGACAGGATATCCAGCCGTCCTGCAAGCTGTTCCTTTACATGCTCGGAAAGCCCCAGCGGATTTACATTAGCCCCAAACTTCACAATTTCCTCCGGCTTAAGCTGATAGACCTCACATATTTTCTCAATATCACTCCCATGAAAAACCATTTTTGCTGTTGACATATAATATCCCTCATTTCTATATAAATAATCTATTTAAACTTAAAATTACCACATAGCAGATCGCAGATCTTTTCTGAACATTATTTTAACACTTATCACATCGTTCTGTAAACATCACTGTTTACATATTGCTATCCTGAAATATACAGGTCCCAATATCATTGCAGCAGGCATTTAACAGAAGGCAAGTCCCCACCCACTGCTTATTGCTTTTCGCAACCACCGCAGGGGATTTACTTGATCCGATTAAATAAGTCTCCTGCGGTGGTGCAGAAAGCAAGCAATTCGGCATGCTGTCGAAAATGGAATATATGTCAATTTGTCAGTACACAGCGAAGGAATGGGAAGGGATTTCGGGCGCATTTGAGGGTTCATAGTAATTCTTGGTATTTGGGAAGCTGCGTTATTCAAAAAAATCTCATTGTCTGAGCGAAGCGAGTTTGAGATTTTTTTGAATGCTTTTAGCAGCTTCCCAAATGCCTTAGAATTACATGGTTCCGAAACTAAGCCCGAAATCCCTTCCCATTCCTTCGCGTCCCTTTTGAAAAAATTAATGGGAAAAAATAAAAAATAAACCTCTTGACATATCTGCATTAGCGTGGTAAAGTAAACACATCAAAACCGATGAGAAAGAAGAGTAAACAACCAAGAATCATTCCAGAGAACGGCAATTGGTGGGAAGCCGTATGAAACTGATTGTTGAATGGCCTTTCGAGGGCGGTCCGAAATCTTGATAAGCGTGAGAGTAGGCACCGACGGGAACCGAACCCGTTATAAATCAGGAGTGTATGTTTGTACATGAGAAAGTGGACGATTCGTCAATTTGAGTGGTACCGCGATAATAAGATTCTTATTACCGTCTCAAGCAACAGATAGCTTGTGGCGGATTTTTTTATATATAAAGAGAATCTGTTATATGGCACCCCCTGTAATGCAGGAAAATCTGCTGATGGCAGGTGGGTATCACAGCAGTTGACACATCCGGGAAAAAGAGGAATCCGGGGAGTTCTTTCTCACAGACAGTAACAAGGGATTGGCAAACATCCCTGAGACTATGGCAGTTAAAAAACCATGAACTGCTAAATAAGATGTAGAGAGAGGAAAAAAGACTATGAAAAAAAGAGTATTAGCAATCGCAGCAACAGCAATGGCAACTATGATGATGGCATCACCGGTTATGGCACAGGATTTCAAGATCGGTATCTGCAATTATGTAGATGACGCTTCCTTGAATCAGATCGTAGACAACATCCAGTCCCGTCTGGAAGAAATCGGCAAGGAAAAAGACGTAAATTTTGATGTGTCCTATGATAACTGTAATGCAGATGCCAATGTTATGGAACAGATCATTTCTGATTTTCAGGCTGATAATGTAGATTTGATGGTAGGTATTGCAACACCTGTAGCAATGCGTATGCAGTCCGCAACAGAAGGAACCGATACACCGGTTGTATTTTCCGCAGTGTCTGATCCTGTAGGAAGCGGTCTTGTAGAGGATTTGGATGCACCTGGAGCAAACATTACAGGTACAAGCGATTATCTGGATACAGCATCCATCATGAAACTGATCCAGGCAGTGAACCCGGATGTAAAGAAAATCGGACTTTTATACGATATCGGACAGGATTCTTCTACAACAGCCATCCAGGAAGCCAAGGATTATCTGGATAAAGAAGGCATCGAATATGTAGAGCGTACAGGTACCACAACAGATGAGGTACAGCTTGCAGCAGATGCACTGGTGGCAGATGGCGTAGATGCAGTATTCACACCAACTGACAACACAATTATGACAGCAGAGCTTTCTATCTATGAGAAATTCATTGATGCAGGTATCCCACAGTATACAGGAGCTGACTCCTTTGCACTAAACGGTGCATTTGTCGGATATGGTGTTGATTATGCAAACCTTGGACAGAAGACAGCAGATATGATCGCAGACATCCTTATGAATGATGCAGATCCTGCAACAACATCTGTTGAAACTTTTGATAATGGTACTGCAACAGTAAACACAGAAACCTGCGAGGGACTTGGACTTGATCTTGAAACTGTTAAAAAAGATTTCGAGCCGTTATGCACACAGGTAAATGAGATCGTTACAGCAGAGAGCTTTGATGATGTAGAGAAATAATAAGGATATTCGGACAGCATTTTGAATAAATTCAGAATAAGTTCTGGGTTTATGGAATCCATTGTGCCGATTGAAAAGACTGATATATTTTCTGGATTAAAATGAACAGCAGCAGATATTTTCTGTTGCTGTTCATTGAATGTAATAAAATAAATACAAACTGGAGGAAATCATCGTGACTATTGCGACTATACTCTCTCTTGGAGAGACCGCGCTGAAACTTGGCCTGATCTGTTCATTGACAGTTCTTGCCCTGTTTCTCAGTTATTCCATGCTGAATGTCTGTGACCTTTCCACTGATGGCTGTTTTACACTGGGAGCAGCAGTGGGAGCAGCAGTGGCAGTCAGCGGACATCCTTTTTTATCAATTTTTGCAGCTATGGCTGCAGGTATATGCTCGGGCTTTGTGACAGCCATACTTCAGACAAAGCTGGGTGTTGACAGTCTTCTTGCAGGAATTATCGTTAATACGGCTCTTTATTCTGTGAATATTGCAGTGATGGGAGGTTCCTCCCTGATCAATATGAACAGAACAGAGACGGTATTTTCCATGATGAAAGAAACATTGAAAAGTACACCGCTGAAAGGAAGAGGAGATATTGTAGTTGCTTTCATTGCAGTAGCCATTGTGATTGTCTTCCTTGTATTTTTCTTAAGGACAAGACTTGGTCTGGCAATCAGGGCAACAGGAAATAATGCAGATATGGTAAAATCCTCATCTATTAATCCGGTATTTACTACGATTGTAGGTCTCTGTGTTGCCAACTCCTTCACAGCACTTTCCGGATGTCTTCTGTCTCAGTCACAGAAATCTGTAGATATCAATATCGGACAGGGAATGGTTACCATCGCGCTGGCTTCCCTGCTGATTGGTGGTACGATTCTTGGCAGAGGTGGAATTTTCGTGAGAGCTGTTGGCATGGTACTTGGATCTTTTATTTTCCGTCTGGTATATACCGTTGCACTGAGATTCAATATGCCGGCATTTATGCTGAAACTGGTATCTTCTGTGATCGTTGTGCTGGCTATTTCAGGTCCATATTTGAAAAAACAGTGGCCGCAGATTAAGAGAAGAATGACTCACAGGAAGGGAGTACAGTGATTTATGCTGAAGATTGAACATATTTCCAAGACTTTTAATCCGGGTACGGTAAACGAGAAACAGGCCATCAGAGATTTATCCCTGAATCTGGAGAAGGGCGATTTTGCAACGATCATCGGTTCCAATGGAGCTGGTAAATCCACTCTGTTTAATGCAATCTGTGGAGATTTTTTTACAGATTCCGGTGTGATCATGCTGGATGGACAGGACATTACTTTTATGCCCCAGCATGTACGTGCAAAGACCATCGGTCGCCTGTATCAGGATCCTATGAGGGGAACTGCACCTGGAATGACCATAGAAGAGAATCTGGCGCTTGCAGCAGGGAAAGGCGGATGGCTTTCCCATGTGTCCAGACAGGAGAAAGAGCGATTCCATGAAGAGCTGAAACTTCTGGATATAGGACTTGAGAAACGTATGACTCAGCCGGTAGGACTTCTCTCCGGTGGACAGAGACAGGCGCTGACACTTCTCATGGCAACCATGAATCCGCCCAAGCTTCTGCTTCTGGATGAGCATACAGCAGCCCTTGACCCGGGCACAGCAGAGAAGGTACTGAATCTTACGAAACGAATTGTAGAGGAACATCAGCTTACCTGTCTGATGATCACCCACAATATGCAGTCGGCCCTTGATCTGGGAAATCGTATTCTGATGATGGATTCCGGAGATATTGTGCTGGATATCCATGAAGAAGAAAAGAAAGGCCTGACAGTGGAAGGTCTTCTGGAGAAGTTTAAGACAGGTGCCGGTAAGATGCTGGATAATGACCGTATTCTTCTTTCCGGAGAAAAGTAATTATAAAAATAACATGTAATTGTAAATGAAAGAACCATTATATACAGAAGTTATAGTTGTTGCCTGAAGCATACAGCCATGTTTTCTGATATAATGGTTCTTTTTGTCTGGTAGCGACTCTATTGCTTGCTGTAATTTGCAGAAGGTTCCTGCTCTGGTTTGAGTGTGATAAGTTTGCTCCCAACCGCTGCTGCGATGAATATCCAGATAAACATTTTAACCGGGAAGCAGAGGAAGAGAAGCATGGTTACTGCCAGTGGCTTTTTCATGATTCCGCCCAGAAGTGACGCAGTAACGATTGCAGCTCCAAATACCACATGTCCCCCGTCTGGCCCGCAGGTCAGCATTGCCATGCCGTATCCCATACATACTCCGGCAAAGATGACAGGGAAGAAATGTCCTCCCTTTAAACCGAACTGAATACACAGATTTGTCAGCAGGAGCTTAAAAAACGCAATGCCAATAAGTGCCAGCGGCAGATAAGAGGTATAGGTTTTCATAAGTGTTCCCATCTGTTCTTCTCCGGAAAACATAAGTGCAGGTAAGAATGAACCTGCGATTCCAAGGCATAAACCTGCAAAAATCTCTCGGACAACTGCCGGGAATCTGTTGGAAATATTTCCGGTCAGCTTGTGTGTTGCCTGATAGAAGTATGCCAGGATAAGACCGCACAAAATATACAGAATCATAAGCAGATAGTCTTTTCTCTGGAGTTCCACCATATCAAAGGATGGAAATCCGGAAAGCCCTGCACCAAAAAGTGCAGATAAACCTGCATAAATACCAGTGCCTGCAGCCAGCGCGATTCCGTAAATAAATAATTTAGAACCCTTTGTTAAGGTTGCAAGGTCTTCCTCAGAGGTTTCTTCTACTTCGAAAATGCCGAACAGAGGTGCATGAAACAGCACACTCATGGAGACTGCGGCACCGATCTGCGAATAATTTCTGGTATTCTGTTTGGCAAACTTCAGATTGTCTCCGGCCCAGTAGCATAAACCTACGATAATACCGGTAAGTCCGGCTTCGGGACCTACACTGCTTCCTATGAGTAATGGCAGCAGTGCTGCCACCATCATTACAAGCATGTTTTTGTATTCGTATCTTTTTTCTGCTCTGACTTTTTCCATAACGGTTTCAAGATCTTCGGGATAGTCTCCGAATATTTTTCGGAAAATACCGATAATTGCCGCACCGGCTACACAGATAAGAATCGTATAATAGGGAACAGAGGTTTTTCCGGGAAGCCATTTCCATAGAAATTCAGTTCCGACTGCCATTATTTTCAGCAGGATCCATACCAGTGCACCGGCAACAGCACCAATGAGTGCACAGAACAGCCACAATTCAAGCTGATTTTTTAAAGATACGTTTTTGGGGCTTTTTGTGTTATTCATACAGTCATAACCTTTTTGTTAGTTTTCGGTCTTTCCGAAATTGATTCCAAGTACGATCATATTGATACCCTGCATTAAAACAGAAAATGCGATCATATATCCTGCAGAGATCATGGTAAGTACAGGGTGGGTAAATGATACGATACTGACAATGACAGATAAAATACCACAGATAATGCTCAGGATTCCTTTTCCCTTAGAGGTGCTGTATGTCTTTATGCCGCCGACAATCTGGAAAATACCATAGATCAGGATGACAGCACCGACCATATAAGCTGCCATTACATCTGTAATGAATCTCTGGATACCGCTGAAAAGTAAAACAAGACCTGCAAGTCCTTCGAGAACACCGAGGATACATGCGCCGAATTCTTTCTTTTCTTTAGATAAAGAGAGAGCTACAAGTTCAATACCATTTACAAACAGAAGGATTCCCAGGATCCAACCGATAGAGAGAAAGGTTCTCATTGGTCTTACAAGAGTATAGATGCCTAATAATACAGTTAAAATTCCTGTGATCAGGATGATGATTTTTAACGTTTTGTTGTCTTTCATACGAGGATTCTCCTTTATATGTCACAAAGCTTTTGTGTTGCAAGTGAAACCGTTTTATACTATACTTCAATTAATTTCAGATAATAGATTATTTCATTGGAGGACAGGTGTATGAAAAGAATTAAAGTATTAGGCAATGTATTAAAGCGGACTCGCGCAGATAAAATTATCATTGGTTTTATTGTGTTTATTTTTGCTGTCGCAACAGTGATCCAGCTGGTTGAACCGGACATTAATCGATACGGAGATGCGCTGTGGTATTGTTATGCGGTGATCTCCACTGCCGGATTTGGCGATGTGGTTGCGGTTACCTTTATCGGAAAAATGTGTTCCGTTCTTCTGACAATCTATTCGCTTTTTGTAGTTGCCATTGCCACCGGGGTAGTGGTTAATTTCTACACCCAGATGGTGGAAATGCAGCGAAAAGAGACACTTGCCATGTTTATGGATCAGTTGGAAAGACTTCCTGAGCTTTCCAGAGAAGAACTGGAGAATATTTCCAGAAAAGTGCGCCAGTTTCGGTAGCTGTGGATCTTACTGATCTTTGGAAGAATGTTCTTCTTCCTGTTTACTGCGTACCTGCGGGATCAGAGAAGCTGCCAGCTTTCCCTTTCCGCGGTTTCGCAGATACAGAATACCGATGACAGAAAATACTACTGCACCGATAAAGTTTACGATCAGATCTTTCATGGTATCAACAATACCAATATCAAGATAGCCTCCCAGATTCCAGGTCTCGCCGTTAACGACCAGAGACTGAACATCTACATGGATCGGAACATTTGCGCCGGTAGGATTCAGCTTCACAGAGTTGATGGCCGGTACGATCCAGTCTTTCTGCATATCCATTCCAAAAAACCAGTCCATGCTGAATTCAAAGAATTCCCACATAACACCAACAGTCATTGAAAAACAGAATGCAAAAAAAGCTACAAAATACGGTGACATTTTAATGGAAAACCTGTCACTGCGGTTAAAAAGATCGATCAGTGCAAATCCGATGGCAGCCATCAGAAAACCGTTAGTAGTATGTAAAATAGTATCCCAGATTGGAATTTTTACATAAAAGGCATTAATTTCGCCAAGAATTTCTGCTGAAAAGATAAAGATCAGAATGACTGTTTCCAGTCCCGGTGGTATTGTGACGTTCAGTTTCCTGTCCAGAAACTGGGGAACCATAAAAAGGATCAATGTCAGGATTCCCAGAAACATATTGTGGTAATTTCCCAGGAAAAACTGACGTACAACAGATAAGATTACCAGGGCGGTAAGTACCATCTGAATCTTTGTTCTGTTCTTTTTCAAACCTGAATTAGCTTTCATTTTTCTTTTCCTCCTTCCTTATTTTATATCCTTATCCTCACTGTTTGTATTTTAACATAAGTGCATCCAAACAACAAGAATTATAGGATAATAAGCTGTTTCTGGGACTCGTGGCAGAATTTTCTGCCGGTTTTCAGACAAAGGAGTTTTTCATATAAATTGGAAGAAAAAACAGTTTCAGATAAAATCTGATTACCTTCACTGTCCAAAAGATTTTGGGCGTCCGCAAGCTTGGTGATAAGAGGAATTCGGCTGTGCTGCTTGATCCGGCTTAGCAGTTCACTGCTTTCTTTGCGGAAACCAAGAACCCTGGCAAAGGGAATCTGAGTGGGTGCAGTGTGGATATTTAATATAATATGAAGCAATGCCCTCTGTATCCTTGTCTGAGTCAGCTCTCTGGTTTTTAAAACAGATACAGATTGGGAAAAGGACAACAGAAAATTCTGTTGATTTATGATCCGCCGGGCGAGATCCTCGGAAACATCCATATAGGAAGAAAGGCTTTCTACATTTTCTTTCATAAGGCAGTAAGAAAGAATAGAGTCCAGAGAATTTTCTGTGAGAAATTCACCGGAGTCCAGCGCCTTTTTGAAAACGTAAAAAGCATCTGGTGGAATCTGGGATGATAATATATTGGCAGTTTTGGTATCCGGATTCCTGACTGGATTATTTATGTCTGAGATTGCCTCTGAATGGCCACCTCCCGGATTCTGAATAAGACTGCGTATAGCAGTTGCAGATGCAAAGAAATCAGTAGATGACTGTAAATCAGGGGAGGAGCTTGCTGAATTTCCTTCAGGGACAGTGGTTTCATGATAGCCCATTCCTTCCCTGCGGATCGTGACAGGGCAGATCCGGCTGTTCAGACGGAGAAGTGCCTTGCAGTATTCGATCCCCAGAATATTATTCGGTGTATTCAGGATCTGTGTAACTTCATTTAACAGAGGAGTAAGGACTCCGTCAAAATCGTCACCATTGAAGTTGCGCGGATTCTTAAAATATTCTGTCAGTGCCTGACTTCTGGCAGCCGGAAAAGTCAGCCCTTCACTTAAAAAGCTTTTCAGTAGCTTTTTATATTCTTCAGGTTCTTCTACAAGGATCTCAGCCAGTTCTTTCAGTGCGCTGATCTCCCCGGATTCACTTCCAAAGCAGAGCATATCAACAACGCCAAGACCGTCCAACAGGGAAACACCTCCCATTGCGAAGGCTTCCGCACTTGCAGTAGAGATGGATACCGGCATTTCAAGCACAAGGTCAGCGCCGCACCGCAGAGCCATTTCTGCACGTGTATGTTTGGAGATGAGAGCAGGGGTGCCACGCTGCACATAATCTCCGCTCATGGCAACGATAACATAGTCTGCTTTTAGCTTTTCTTTTGTATACCGGATCTGATATTCATGTCCTTTGTGAAAAGGATTATATTCTGCAATAATTCCTGCTGTTTTCATAAATTTACACAGATGCTCCTTCCTGAAATTTTGTAGAGTTCTCTTTTTTAACCATATTGCATCTTAAAAAATACTTTTTTATGTCATATTCTACCATTCAGATGCTTGAAATACAAGGCTTCAGGAGGTATAATGAAGACAGCGCAGAAAACAGATTACTGTTCACTGTATATATTCGGTGAATGGTAATGATATCTGGTATACAGATATTGTGATATCAGAACTGCTATATGAAAGGAGCCATTTTAATCATGGGATTTATTGACACACTCAAAGAGAGAGCAAAAGCAAACGTAAAAACAATCGTACTTCCGGAGACAGAAGATAAGAGAACTCTGGCAGCTACAGAGAAAATTTTAAAAGAAGGAATTGCAAAGGTTATCCTTGTTGGTAACGAAGAAGCTGTTAAAAAGAGTGCAGCTGAAGACGGATATGACATTTCCGGCGCACAGATCGTAGATCCTGCTACATCAGAGAAAACACAGGGATACATTGACAAGTTAGTAGAATTAAGACAGAAAAAAGGCATGACACCGGATCAGGCTAAAGAGATTCTTCTTAACCAGTATCTGTACTATGGTGTAATGATGGTAAAAATGGGCGATGCAGACGGTATGGTATCCGGTGCATGTCACTCTACAGCTGATACATTAAGACCATGTCTTCAGATCCTGAAAACAAAACCAGGTACAAAACTTGTATCTGCATTCTTCTTAATGGTAGTTCCGAACTGCGAATATGGCGCAAACGGCGCATTTGTATTTGCTGATTCCGGTCTGAACCAGAACCCGACTTCAGAAGAGCTTGCAGCAATCGCAGCATCTTCTGCAGAATCCTTTGAACTTCTTGTTCAGGAGAAACCAATCGTTGCAATGCTTTCACACTCCACTAAAGGCAGTGCAAAACATGCTGACGTAGATAAAGTAGTAGAAGCTACAAAGATTGCAAAAGAGCAGAATCCGGAACTTGCACTTGACGGAGAATTCCAGCTTGATGCAGCTATCGTTCCAAGCGTAGGCGCTTCTAAAGCTCCTGGAAGCGAAGTTGCAGGTAAAGCTAACGTACTTGTATTCCCAGACCTTGATGCAGGTAACATCGGATACAAACTTGTACAGCGTCTTGCAAAAGCAGAAGCTTACGGACCTGTAACCCAGGGTATCGCTAAACCTGTAAATGACCTGTCCCGTGGATGCTCTGCAGACGATATCGTTGGTGTGGTAGCTATCACAGCAGTACAGTGCCAGGCTGACGACAACAAATAAGATTTCAGTCAGACCGTAAAACGGACTGAGAATTATTTCATTGACTACATAATGTTAAAGGCATCGGAGGAGATATTTCTGATTCTGATGCCTTTGATATCATTACTCATATTTCCCTAGAAATGATGAGAATAATATTATAATATGAAAGGAAAAGCTGACAGAAATATTCGAAGACTTGTGTCAGGATTATGGACAGTATTCGAAATTTGTTGCCGGCAGAATATGAAAATGAACGTATTAGTAATCAACTGTGGAAGTTCATCCCTTAAATATCAGCTGATCAACTCTGATTCAGAAGCAGTTCTTGCAAAAGGTCTCTGCGAGAGAATCGGTATCGATGGAAGATTAGTATATCAGAAAACAGGCTGTGACAAAGAGATCACAGAAGCTGCAATGCCTACACATAAAGAAGCAATCCAGATGGTACTGGATGCCCTCACAAATGATAAAACAGGCGCAATCGGAAGCCTGAAAGAAGTAAATGCTGTTGGACATCGTGTTGTACATGGTGGTGAGAAATTTGCCAAATCTGTAGTGATCACAGATGAAGTAATCTCAGCAGTAGAAGAATGCAATGACCTTGCACCACTTCATAACCCTGCAAACCTGATCGGTATCCGTGTATGCTCCGAGCTTATGCCGGGTGTACCTCAGGTAGCAGTATTCGATACAGCTTTCCATCAGACAATGCCTGCAAAAGCATATCTCTATGGTCTTCCGATCGAATATTACAAGAACTACAAAGTAAGAAGATATGGTTTCCACGGAACATCCCACAGTTTTGTTTCTAAACGTGCTGTTGAATTCCTTGGCCTTGACAAAGATAACTCAAAAGTTATCGTATGCCACCTTGGAAATGGTTCTTCCATCAGTGCTGTTGTAAACGGTCAGTGTGTTGATACAACAATGGGTCTTACTCCACTTGAAGGTGTTGTTATGGGAACACGTTCCGGTAACATTGATCCTGCTATCATGGAATTCATTGCTAAGAAAGAGAACCTTGACATCGCAGGTATGATGAATGTTCTCAACAAGAAATCCGGTCTTCTTGGATTATCCGGCGGATTATCCAGTGACTTCCGTGACCTGAACGATGCAGCTCAGAGCGGAAACGAAGATGCAGCTAACGCAATCGATGTTCTCTGCTATGGTATCGCTAAATTCGTTGGCGGATATGTTGCAGCTATGAACGGTGTAGATGCCATCGTATTTACAGCAGGTATCGGCGAGAATGCTATTCCTGTACGTGAGAAGGTTGTAAGCTATCTTGGATACCTTGGAGTTACACTTGACAAAGAAGCTAACGGAGTTCGCGGAGAAGAAATCGTAATTTCCACACCGGATTCCAAAGTTAAAGTTGCTGTAATTCCTACAAACGAAGAACTTGCAATCTGCAGAGAGACAGTAGCTCTGGTTTAATTTTCACAGATAATAAAGTGTCTGTTTTGTGTCCAAACGAGAGAAATATAACTGGATAAAAGTTATATTTATATAGAAGGGAAGGGTGCATCTGTCAGGAGCACCCTTCTTTGTGCCCGTAAGGCATGTGGAAATTACCTGATAATAATGCCGCCGGATGATAAAATACTTCGTAAAGGAATATTACTTGACAAAATGTGAAATTTTTCTAATTTATCGTTGACAAAAGCAGAGGCGGTATGTATAATAAAACAAGTGTAGATAGGAGAAAAGTATGCAGATACATTTATCAGATATTTCATCCAGTGAAGGAATGCGTATTCAGAAGACTGCAGAGTTTGGAATGGATACGATCACCTTTCAGTCAGGAAGCTTTCCGGTACTTGCAAAAGAACCCATAGAGCTTACGATCACGAATACAGGTGACAGAAATCTTGAGATCAGAGGAACGGGTAAGATTACCGTAGGTATACCCTGTGACAGATGTCTGGAAGAGGTTTCAACAGAGATTCCTTTGGAGATTGAGCGAAAACTTGATATGAAGCTTACGGATGAAGACCGTGTGAATGATCTGGACGAGAGTTCTTATCTCACAGGTATGGACCTGGATGTGGACCAGCTGGTCTATCTTGAGGTACTGATGAGCTGGCCTTTGAAGGTTTTATGTAGAGAAGACTGCAAAGGAATCTGTAGCCAGTGCGGGAAAAACCTCAATGACGGTCCCTGTGGATGCGTCGAGGAACCTAAGGATCCCCGTATGGCAGCTATCAGTGATATATTTAGTAAATTTAAGGAGGTGTAACATAATGTCCATCTGTCCGAAGAATAAATCTTCCAAAGCAAGACGCGATAAGAGAAGAGCAAACTGGAAAATGAGCGCTCCGAACCTTGTAAAATGCAGCAAATGTGGCGAACTGATGATGCCGCACAGAGTATGCAAAGCTTGCGGAAGCTACAACAAAAAGGAAATCATTAAAGTTGAAGACTAATTTTTAATGGTTGCAAAGTATGGCAGGTTCTCCCGTTTGGGATGCCTGCTTTTTTGTGTATTATTTTATGTTAGTTATAGGAAATTACTCCGTAATGTTCCGGAATTGCTATAAAATTCTGTGTAGCGCGAAACGGTTTGCCGGGCAGCGTGGACAGTAACTGCAGATGATCCATATAAAGATAAAGACAGTGGATACATCTGAACATTATAATGGATGAGGAAAAAGTAATGAATGAGAAGGAGAAGGTAAATCAGATCACAGAAGGTGTGATCTGGAAACAGCTGCTGTTATTTTTCTTTCCTATTGTATTTGGAACATTTTTTCAGCAGATTTATAATACAGCAGATACTATTGTTGTCGGCCGTTTCGTAGGAAAACAGGCACTTGCTGCAGTTGGAGGTTCTGCCAGTCAGATTGCCAATCTGATCGTTGGCTTTTTTGTAGGGCTTTCTTCAGGGGCAGCAGTTGTGATCTCGCAGTTTTATGGGGCAAAAGATAAGAAGAATCTGAGTAAGGCACTGCATACAGCATTTGCATTCTCCATTGCAGCGGGAATTGTTCTTACTGTAGTGGGGATTTTTCTGACCAGACCTGCATTGCTGCTTATGAAGACACCTGCAGATGTAGTAGAGGACTCTGCAGTGTATCTTCATATTTATTTCGGCGGAATGGTTTTTAACCTGGTTTATAATATGGGAGCAGCCATCCTGCGTGCAGTAGGAGACTCCAAAAGACCACTGTATGTTCTGATCATTACCTGTGTGCTGAACATTATTCTTGATCTGCTGTTTGTGGTTGCGTTTGGCATGGGTGTGACAGGAGTAGCTGTTGCTACAGTTACTTCTCAGGTGATCAGTGCGCTGATCGTAACAGTAATGCTTCTGAAAACTAGAGAGATATATGTGCTGAAGATCAATCAGATCCGTTTTGACAGAAGAATGCTGTTTTCAGTTCTGAGAATCGGTATTCCGGCAGGTCTGGAATCTGTAATGTATAATATTTCCAATATTGTGATACAGGTATTTGTAAATAATCTGGGAACTGACACAGTGGCGGCATGGGGAACTCTTGGGAAAATCGATGCTATTTTCTGGATGGTGATCAATGCGTTCGCAATTTCCATTACTACCTTTGTGGGACAGAATTTCGGAGCCGGTAAATATCACCGTATGCGGAAAAGTGTGAGTGTCTGCATGATCATGAGTATGGCCAGTTCTGCGGTGCTGATCATTTTGATGTATTCATTTGCTCCCTGGATTTATCGTCTGTTTACCACAGACAGCGCAGTGATTGTCCATGGTGTTCATATGAGTCGTTTTTTACTGCCGTCCTATTTCATTTATGTGATCATAGGAATCCTGTCCGGAGCGCTGAGGGGTACCGGGAAGGTTCTTGTGCCTATGCTTCTTACCTGCGGCGGTGTGTGTTCTTTGAGAATCCTGTGGCTTTTTACAGCCGGCCAGATATACCCGGGAATTAATACGATCATGCTCAGTTATCCGGTTTCATGGAGCATTACGGCAGTATTGTTTATTGTATATTATTTTATGAAATTTCCAGGAAAGAAAAAGGAGAATTAACCATTTTTCGGTACACCATTTTTCATGAAATAATGCAGTTTATCCTATGTCTGTTGCCGAAATCCGCCAGATAAGGTAAGCTAAGAACAAAGGAAATTGAGAATAAAGATAACGGATCGAGTAGTAATGTAAAATGAAAGTATGAAAAAAGCATGAGAAAACAGAAAATAACAGTTCTGATTTTAATGATAACTCTGTGCCTGACTGGCATATGGGGAATGAAAAAAAATACCATAGTATGGGGCGCGGTGATCCGGGTAAATGATGTGATCGTACCGAATGATATTCCTGCAGTAGCTGTAGAAATAAATAAAAGCAGCGAACTGATCACTGAGAAACTGTCTCGGGTTTTCTATACAGTTTATACAGACACAGATACACTGCATATTCCGGTGTTCTGGGATGTTTCGTCTGTAAATATGAAACTGGCAGGCGTTTACACAATGAAAGGTGTACTGAAGCTTCCGCCTGAGTATGCTTTTGATGAGAGTAAAAGTCTGCAGGTACAGACAACTGTTTCTGTGCAGTACCCGGACAAACCGGATATTAATATATATTACAGGTTGACTGCGGCAGGAATCTATATATTTCCCTGGTTGAAGCAGGAAAATTTTGACTCCATGGAAGCTTATCTGAAGAAAGAAAGCGGACAGTGGATCAACCTCACTGAGGAGGGCTTTGCTCTCTGTGAAGAGGAGGGCCTGTATGTATCTAACCAGAGTATGGTTGTGGGCAATACCTATTCTCTGTTGGTAACCTATGATAATGGAAGGAAGCAGACCAATACTCTGCGGTTTCAATATCAAAAAGACGGCAGTCTTAAAATTTACGGTTATCAGCACAGTCTGCTTGGAAATACACAGAAGCCCGGAAAGATCATCTGTTCTTATGATACCGGAGATGAGAAATATCTCAGCAGATGTGCTGCCTATGCAGTAAAAACGGGGGGAAGCCTGAAGCAGATTGAGAAAGAATTGAAGGAGAATGTCAGACTGAGGGTCAGTACTGCTGAAACATTTGAAAATACAGCCGAGAATCCGGAACTGATTCTGGAATCTTCCTGGGATCTGAGCCGGGTGAATAGGGAAAAACAAGGCGTGTACAAGGTAACCGGATCATTTGTGATCCCAGAGGGATATGAAGTATCTGACAGCCTGACGCTGCCAGAGGCATATGCATATCTTTCTGTACAGAAAAAAGGAGAACCACAGATTAATACCTACAGCATGCCGATGGTAGACCTGCTGGAATTTCCTATGCTGCTGGATGGATTTTCTGCAGAGGAACGCCGGAACATACAGGTTTACCTCTCTGAGAATGGGGGAAATTACCGGAAAATTGATGATGACTTGGTGGAAGTGACTTCTGATGGAATTCAGATTTATTACAGAGAGATATTAAAGAAAGGACAGAACTACCAGATCTGTGCTGTCTATGAGAAAGGGAGCACAGGAATTTATTCTTTTTCCTATAATGATGCGTTTATTGTCAATGAATACTGGCATGAGCGAAATTTTTCGGACAGAGAGGAAAAAGATCTTCCTGACATTGTGCAGAAAGCACCTGCTTCGTCAGAAGTAGTACAGGAAGAAAAGAAAGAGAATCTGAATACGGGAAGTGCCGGATATCATTATGGTGACTCTTACGGAACAGACAATAATACAGACGGACAGAATAGCAGCAGTAACAAAGCTTCTGATGCAAAATCTGCTGAAATATCGGATACAGAGAATTTCGTGACAGAGTTAAGCACCGACACCATTACTGCAGTCAGTGGAAAGAGAATGCTTCTTATGATCCAACAGAATGGAAGTGCAAGGTTTGAGAAACAGGGAATCTCTGTGACATTTTCTCCGGATACAGTGAATGGATGGAAGATCAATGCAGAGGATGAAATCCAGATAGGAATCGAGAAAACGTCAGAAACTGCATTTTCTCTGCGGATTTTTGTCAGAGGTGAGAAAGTGACAGAGATTCCTGGAACAGTGGTGGAATTTCAGGCATCTGTGTTTGGCGGAATCCAGTTACCTGAAACAGTAAAAGCGGAGGATGTGCAGGGAAATCAATATGCAGTGAATTATCAGGAAAAACAAAATGTTCTCCGTATGGAGATCAACCAGACAGGGGATTATTTTTTGACAGATGGAGAGTCGGAAAATATCGGGGACCAGACGGTTGAGGACAGCGTGGAAGCTATTTCAGACGGAGAAGATATAGGTTTTACAGAAGAGCCAATGCCAGAGGAGGAAACGGAGCAAAAGACAGAGCAGAAAACAGAGAATTCCGCCAAACAGTTTCTGATGATAATACTTACATTACCGGCAGTATGTATCCTGGTGGCTGCCATTATTTTTGCAATTCGTAAAAAACGCAGATAAGCGACAGTGGAAAGGCAAACAAAGCACCTGAAAACAGAAGGAGGTGTCAGCAATGAAGAAGAACTGGAAATATTCATTACTACTTATAGTAGCTGTATTTGCATTGACTATGGGCATATTCTTTCTGTTTTACCGCTTTGATAACAAATATACGGCCAGGGGGGACCAGGCCATTCAGGGAATCCTCTATGTGCCTGATGATGATTCTGTGCATTATCTTGCCAGGGAATGGGAATATTATCCGGATGTATTGCTGACACCGCAGGAAATAAAGGAACAGAAGGAGGACTACTACAGCCGTTATGTTTCCATTGGCGAGTACGGTGGAATGGACCTGGGCGACAAAAATAAATCTCCTTTTGGAAGTGGTACCTATCGGATGACCCTGGTGCTTCCTGAAAAAGAAAAACAATATGCTATTGGCCTGACAGAGATTTTTTCTGCTTACAAGCTGTATATTAATGGGGAATTGATGGGGCAGATGGGAAATCCGGATCCGGACAATTACCAGGAGCAGATTCAGAACAGGGTATTTACCTTTGAGGGAAAAGGAACTGCAGAGATTGTGATCGCAGTGACAGACAAACATTCGGTGTCATCGGGAATTCAGTATGTGCCGGTTTTGGCTTCTCCTTTTAAAGTGAATATTATCCGCGGGTTGTCACTTATGATTGCTGTGGTATTTATGGCTTTTACATTTTTTGTCCTGATTTTTTCAGTGTATATGTATATGCGAACTAAAAAAGTGGAGTTTGGACTTTTTGCCCTGCTTTGTATCTGTGTGCTGGGATATGGTTCTTATCCGATCCTGCATTCCTTTGTTGCAGTAAAAGTACAGCCTTGTTATGGAATGGAGGCATTGTTCTATTATCTGATGTTTGCCGGTGTTATGCTGGTACAACAGAAGATCCTGGGAGGTGAGGAAAGGATTCCGGAAATTCTTGCAGGTGTGGCCGCCACAGCCGGAGTGATGGTTTTTGTGGCAGAAATGCTGTGCAGCAGAGCCCAGTCTGCAACAGGGCTGTATCTGATCTCTAAGCTTACAGAGATTTTGAAGTGGGCAGCAGCCGGTTATCTGCTTTTCAGAAGTGTAAAGGAGATAAAACAGAAGTACAGTAATGTACTTTTAGTGGGAATTGTTGTTTATGCAGCGTCTCTGGCAGCAGACAGGATATGGAGATTATATGAGCCGATCATTGGCGGGTGGTTTACGGAAATTGGTGCAGCAGTGCTTGTAGCCAGTGTGGGACTGACTCTGTGGATGGAGCTTGCCAATGCTTACAGATTTCAGCTTACCTATGGAGAATACAGCCGTCAGATGGAACAGAAACTGCAGATACAGAAACAGAATTATGAGGAACTTACAGAAAAGATGGATGAGATCAGCAGGATGCGCCATGATATGAGACACCATCTGCGCACCATCATGTCTTACACCCAGCAGGGAAAATATCAGGAGATGATGGAATACCTGCAGGAGTATGCATCCGTTATAACAGAAGAGGAAAAGCTAATCTGTTATTGCAGAAACATGGCCGTAGATGCAGTGATCCATTTTTATGCAGGAGAACTGAGGAAGAAAGGGATTCCTTTTGAATGTGATATGATGCTGCCACAGAATATTGGCATTTCAGATACAGATCTGTGCAAAATATATGGAAATCTTCTGGAAAATGCCGTAGATGCAGTAAAAGATCTGCTGCCGGAAAATAAGCCTTATGTAAAGATGCTTACAAAGGTTAAGAACAGGAAGCTTCTGATAGAGATTTCAAATCCATATTCCAATGGAATCCAGCGAAGGGAAAAAGTTTTTTATTCAACAAAGCATGAAGGCTTTGGAATCGGAACAGCGTCTGTGGCAGAAGTGGTACAACGAATGGGCGGATATGTAGTTTTTAATACAGAAGAGGGTATTTTTAAAGTAAATATCTTTCTGCCGGTGAAAACAGTACAGTAAATAAATAGTTACTGCCCGGAGGGGAAGAGGCATATCGGAAATACTTATTTATCAGAGTCTGAAGAGAATAAGTATTCCAGATATGCTTTTTTTATTGCGTTGGAGCCACGCTTGCGTACAGTAACAAGCTCCTGATTGTCCATAACAAAGCCTTCATCTGTGGATTTCTCGATGTGATCCATATTTACGATACAGCCTCTGTAACAGGAGAGAAAACATTTCATTCCCTCCAGAAGCTCTTCGAATTTCTGGAAGGTTATGTAGGAGCGTATAATGCCTGCATCTGTGGTATGTACCTGAACTGCATTGCGGTAGGTATCCACGTACAGGATGCTCCTGACAGGGATCTTTACAGGGGTACGGTCGGAGATCAGCTCTATATATCTGGAATTCTGCGACTGCCTGAACTGGATTGTTGAGAGGATCCGGCAAAGCTTCTCCGGGTCAAAGGGCTTCAGCAGATAGTAGGATGCCTGTACATCATAGCTTGCCACAGCAAAGGAATCACTGCTTGAAATAAAAATCAGAGCAGCTGTATCCCTGGCTTCGCGGAGCTTTCTGGCTGCATCCATACCGGTCATACTGCCCATATAAATATCCATAATGATCAGGTCGTAAAATCCGGGTATGTATTTAGTAAAAAAAGCTTCTGCGCTGTAATACAAATGGATGTCTGCGGATGTATTCTGGGATTCATAATAAGAAGAAATGACAGATTTTACCTGACGCAGATCTTCCTTTGAATCGTCAAGGATTGCAATATTCAAAAGGAGTACCTCCTAAATTAACTTAAACATAATTTGTATTTTAGCGTATTTTCATGAGTTATTCAAGTACGGATTCCTTACTGAAAACAAGTAATACCATAAGTATTTATTCATTTTTCCATATTTCATGAAAAATGTCATTTAATCCCATGTATCTTGAAAATAAGACTGAAATTTTTTATAGTAAGAACATAGAAATTCAGTTTAGAAATATGTACACACATTTTAAGAAAGGATGGTAAAAAAATATGAAAAACTGGAAAAAAATAATGGCAGGTCTTTGTGCTGCTGCAATGGTAAGCTCTATGGTTGTTCCGGTATGGGCAGCAGAGGAGACTACAGAAGAAGCAGCAGATGACGGAGATGTCGCGGATGTATCAGAGGCAATGTTAGGACTCTGGAAGGACAGCGCAGGAGATATCTACGGATTCTACAAAGATAATTCGTTTTTTGGTCAGTGGAAGGATGAAGAGCAGGATGTTCTTGGTGTATATGCCCTGAGTTCAGACGGAGAATATACAGCTCTGGTAATGCAGTTCGCAAATGACGACGGCACGTATGATGATGAAAATATGGTAACTTATCTGGTGCAGGCAAATGAGGAAGAGAATCTTCTGGAACTTTATGATCCGGACAGTCTGGACTTGACTGCAACCCTGGAGCCTTATGAGGCAGACGGTGATGAGTCGGATTACAATCAGACTTATCAGGATATGGGTGATATCCTGACAGAGTGTTATTCCGGCGAAACAGAAGCGGGTGAGACTTTTATTTATGCAGCTAATGAGGATGGAACTTTCTGCTCAGTACTTGTGATCGATCAGGATGATAACTATGTAAGCTTTGTTGGCGAAGGTACTTTTGATGAAGAGAATGGTACTGTGACGATTACTGATGAAGTTTCTGAGATGGCACTTACTTTTGGCGTGGCAGTGAATGATGATGATACACTGACACTGGATATGGGTGATCTTGGAAGCGCTACTGTAGAGGAAGCTACGCTGGCGGTTGCTGTGCAGGGACTGAAGTATGCAGTTGAGAATGGAACTGAGATGAACTAAGCAATTCTTTTTCAGGAACAAAAATATGTGATTTTGAGGATACTCCTCTTCGGATAGATTTATTCGGAGGGGAGTGTTTTTTCTGTGCCGGGGGTTTTAGAATGGCTGGGAAGATGGTATAATGAGGAGCGAATTCTATAGTTTTTGTGGAAGTGTTACAGATGAGCAGAAACAGACAGGAAGCGAAAATTACGAGAGAGGTTTGAATTTATGAATATTTTGAATATAGAGCATGTTTCCAAGGTGTTTGGTGAGAAGGTGGTGCTGGATGATGTTTCCTACGGGGTGCATCAGGGAGATAAGATTGGGATCATCGGGATTAATGGGACCGGGAAGTCTACGATTCTGAAGATCATCGGCGGTCTGGAGGAGCCGGATGAGGGACAGGTGATCACTCAAAATGGCCTGAGAATCACGTATCTTCCGCAGATGCCGGAGTTTCCGCAGGGAGCTTCTGTCTTGGATTATGTGGCAGAAGGAAAGTGGCAGAAGGACTGGAGTACTGAGAGCGAGGCAAGGAATGTTCTAAATAAGCTGGGAATTACAAACCATGAGGAGAAGATCGATCATTTATCCGGGGGACAGAAGAAAAGGGTGGCACTGGCAAGGACTCTGGTGAATCCCTGTGATGTGCTGCTTCTGGACGAGCCTACCAACCATCTGGATAATGAGATGGTGACCTGGCTGGAGGACTTTCTGAGAAGTTTTAAGGGCGTTGTGATTATGGTTACTCATGACAGATATTTCCTCGACAGGGTTACTAATAAGATTCTGGAGATTTCCCATGGCGGCCTTTATGCTTATGAGGCTAATTACTCGAAGTTTCTGGAACTGAAGGCAGAGCGTGAGGAGATGGAGCTTGCCAGTGAGAGGAAGAGACAGAGCGTACTCCGCATGGAACTGGAGTGGGCAAAGCGTGGATGCAGAGCCAGAAGTACCAAGCAGCGGGCACGTCTGGAACGCCTGGAGGCACTGAAGAACGGAAAGGCTCCGGTGCGTGATGCGAATGTGGAGCTGGATTCTGTTGAGACACGTATGGGAAAGAAGACAATCGAACTTCACCATATCAGCAAGAGTTTTGGTGAGAAGAAGATCCTGGATGATTTTAATTATATTGTGCTGCGCAATCAGCGTCTTGGGATTATTGGTCCTAATGGGTGCGGAAAGTCAACACTCATCAAGATTATTGATGGGATGATACAGCCGGATGCAGGAGAAGTGGAAATTGGAGAAACCATTCGCATAGGGTATTTTGCACAGGAAGTGCCGGATATGGATACCAATCAGCGTGTGATCGATTATATCCGCGACGTGGCAGAGTATATTCCGACCAGAGACGGGAAGATTTCCGCAACAATGATGCTGGAGAGGTTTCTCTTTGATTCTGCCATGCAGTATGCACCCATTGCCAAATTGTCAGGTGGTGAGAAGAGGCGTCTGTATCTGCTGAAGGTTCTGATGGAGGCGCCGAATGTGCTTCTTCTGGATGAGCCAAGTAATGATCTGGATATTCCTACACTGACCATTCTGGAGGATTATCTGGATTCTTTTGCAGGGATTGTGATCGCAGTGTCTCATGACAGGTATTTTCTGGATAATATTGTGGACAGGATTTTTGCTTTTGAGGGGAATGGACATCTGACCCAGTATGAGGGCGGATATACGGATTATACAGAGGCGCTGGCGAGAAAAGGCGGGGCAGTATCTGAAGGACAGAGCAATGCAGTTGGTGCGGAAAAGAAGAAGTCGGCTCAGGCAGACTGGAAGCAGAATCGTCCCCAGAAGCTGAAATTTACCTATAAAGAGCAGAGGGAATTTGAAACTATCGATGATGATATTGCAGCGCTGGAGGAACTGCTGGAGAAGCTGGATAAGGATATGGAGGCCAATGCCACCAATTCTGTGAAGCTTCGTGAGATCATGGAGCAGAAGGAGAAGGCACAGGCAGATCTGGATGAGAAGATGGACAGGTGGGTTTATCTGAATGATCTGGCGGAGCGAATCGAGGCACAAAAAAGTGAAAAGTGATTTTTTTCAGATGCTATTGACTTTGCAGAGGGTTCTTTAGTATGATACAGATTATGGAAGATTGCAGGAGCTGCTTTGCAGCGGGGCAATTTGCGGATGCCGGGTCAGTAACAGAAAATATCTTTTGATTCTGACATCTGTAAGTGAACAGTAAGTGAACAGGAGATATAAAAATATGGCAGAACAGGTCAGAGTTGTAGTGGACGCAATGGGCGGGGATAATGCCCCGGCAGAACCTGTCAGAGCTGCAGTGGAAGCTGTAACAGAGAGACAGGACATAAAAGTAATTCTTACAGGAAAACAGGAAGTGATAGATAAGGAACTGGCGAAATATTCCGGATATCCGAAGAACCAGATCCAGGTTGTCAATGCATCCCAGGTGATCGAGACAGCAGAACCCCCTGTTTTTGCAATCCGTAAGAAAAAAGATTCATCAATCGTAGTAGGTTTGAATATGGTTAAGAAACAGGAGGCAGATGCCTTTGTTTCATCAGGAAGTACAGGAGCTGTTCTTGTTGGCGGACAGGTACTGGTAGGCAGAAGTAAAGGTGTGGAGAGGCCGCCTCTTGCACCGTTGATCCCTACCACGAAGGGTGTTTCCCTTCTGATCGACTGTGGTGCCAATGTGGATGCACGTCCATCGCATCTGGTGCAGTTTGCGAAGATGGGCTCTATTTATATGGAGAACGTAGTTGGTATTAAAAATCCAAAAGTTGCCATTGTAAATAACGGGGCGGAAGAGGAGAAGGGAAATGCACTTGTAAAAGAAACTTTCCCCCTTCTGAAAGAATGCAAAAGCATTAATTTCATCGGAAGTATAGAAGCCAGAGATATCCCGGCAGGATATGCGGATGTGGTCGTATGCGAAGCATTTGTGGGAAATGTGATCCTTAAATTATATGAGGGAGTTGGTTCTGCCCTGGTCCAGAAGATCAAAGAAGGAATGATGACCAGCACAAGAAGTAAGATCGGTGCACTTCTGGTAAAGCCTGCACTGAAAGAAACTCTGAAATCCTTTGATGCAACGGAATATGGCGGAGCACCGCTTCTGGGGCTTAAAGGACTTGTGGTAAAGACGCATGGAAGTGCCAAAGCCATTGAGATCAAACATGGTATTTTCCAGTGTGTACAGTTTAAACAGGAGAAGATCAACGAGAAGATCGCAGAGCGTATCCTGGAGGATCAGGAAGTACTGAAGTCCGGAGCAGAATAGAGCAGGACAGGAACAGAAACAGGAAGGAGGGTTGAAGATGGAACTGGAGAAAATAAAAGCTATCATAGCAGAGGTTCTGAATATTGATGCAGATTCGATCACAGAAGACACTACATTTGTAGATGATCTTGGTGCAGACTCTCTTGATATTTTTCAGATTATTATGGGGATTGAAGAGGAGTATGACATTGAGCTGGATAATGAATCTGTCGAACAGATTCAGACAGTCGGTGATGCTGTTGAAGCAATTCGGACAATTAAATAAAAATGTAACTGTCCGGCAGTCTGAAATTTGACAGGAGCATAATACAGGCGCACTGAGCAGTTGCAAAAAATGATGCCGCAGGGTTGTCAGATGACAGCCCTGTGCATGTGGAGAGGGTTAGAGGAATGAATAGAAAGACAGAAGAATTAGAAGAAATCATAGGATATCATTTTAAAAATAAACATTATCTTACACAGGCACTGACTCACAGTTCCTATGCAAATGAGAAGAAGCTGGGGAAGCTGGGCAGCAATGAGAGACTGGAGTTTCTGGGAGATGCTGTGCTGGAGCTGATCAGCAGTGATTATCTGTATGCAAGATTTACCCAGATACCGGAGGGAGAGCTGACAAAGAAGAGAGCCAGCCTGGTGTGTGAGCCAAGCCTTGCCTATTGTGCAAGAGAATTCGGACTGCCACAGTTTCTGTTGCTTGGAAAGGGCGAGGATATGACAGGCGGAAGAAACAGGGATTCTATCGTCTCTGATGCAACAGAGGCTTTACTGGGAGCTATCTATCTGGATGGTGGTTTTGCTAATGCAAAGGAGTTTGTGCTGAATTTTATCCTGAATGATATTGAACATAAACAGCTCTTTTATGATAGCAAGACCATCCTGCAGGAAATCGTGCAGGAAAACGGAACACAGCCGGTGGAATATATTCTGACAAAAGAAGAAGGCCCGGATCATAACAAAAACTTTACTGTGGAGGCAAGAGTAAACGGAAAAGTGATGGGACAGGGAAGCGGTCATACAAAGAAAGCAGCAGAACAGGCCGCAGCATACCAGGCGATTCGTGTACTCAGAAAATAAACAGGAGAATTATGTATTTAAAGAATATAGAGGTACAGGGATTTAAGTCTTTCGCCCAGAAAATCAATTTTGAATTTCATAACGGGATCACCGGTATTGTAGGTCCGAACGGAAGTGGAAAGAGCAATGTCGGTGATGCGGTGAGATGGGTGCTGGGTGAACAGAGTGCCAGATCTCTGCGAGGAGGAAATATGCAGGATGTTATTTTCTCCGGTACAGAGACAAGAAAACCCCTGGGTTATGCATCGGTGGCGATCACACTGGATAATTCAGACCATAAGCTTCCGGTTGATTTTAACGAGGTTACGGTTACCAGAAGGCTTTACCGTTCAGGAGAGAGTGAATATAAGATCAACGGAAGTGCCTGCAGACTGAAAGATATCAATGAGATGTTTTATGATACAGGTATCGGTAAAGAAGGATATTCCATTATCGGACAGGGACAGATCGACAGGATCCTAAGCGGTAAACCGGAAGAGAGAAGAGAGCTTTTTGATGAGGCAGCAGGTATTGTTAAATTTAAGAGAAGAAAGAATACCACGATCAAAAAACTGGAGGAAGAACGCCAGAACCTGGTCAGAGTGACAGATATCCTCTCGGAGCTTACCAGACAGCTGGAACCACTGGAGAAACAGTCAGAGACAGCAAGAGTTTATCTTTCCAAAAGAGAGACTCTTAAGGAACTGGATGTGAATATGTTCCTGATGGAGTATGCTGCTGCAGCCAAAGAACTCAAGGAACTGGAAGAGAAGAACATAATTGCGCAGAATCAGCTGAAGGATACCCAGAGTTCCTATGACCGGACCAAGATGGAATATGAACGTCTGGAACAGGAGCTGGAAGATTTAAATTCCAAAATGGATGCACTTCGCATTTCCGGTCAGGAGCAGGCAATCCGTAAACAACAGCTGGAAGGCCAGATCAATGTATTAAATGAGCAGATACTGGCAGGGGCACAGAATGAAGAGCATTATAAGGGACGTATCCAGACTATTGAGGCTGAACTTTCAGTAAGAACAGATTCAAAGAAGAAACTTGAAGAAGAAAAAACGGATATTTATGCACAGTTAAAGGCTGTCCGTAAGAAACTTTCTGAGGAAGAAGAGAAATTAAGGACAGCGCAGGAGAATATGGAAGCCTGTACTCTCGAAGTGGAGAATGGCAAAAATGAGATCATTGAAATTCTGAACAGCCGTGCCAATGTCAAGGGTAAAGCCCAGAGATTTGATGCAATGATGGAACAGGCAGAAATCCGTAAGGCAGAGATCAGCCAGCGTATTCTCAGACTGAAGAGTGAAGAGGAAGAGCAGCAGACTATTCTGACTACAGCCCGGAAACAGTATGATGAGATTACATCCCAGATTGAAAATGCCAATGAGGAATGTGAACATCTGAATCTGAGTGTGATGAAGATTCAGGAAAAGCTGAAGGAACAGAACACAAAGCTGGAAGCAGAACAGACAGCCTATCACAGAGAGGCATCCCGGCTGGATTCTCTCAGAAATATCGCGGAGCGCTATGATGGATACGGAAACAGTATTCGGAGAGTTATGGAACAAAAAGAACGTGTTCCGGGAATCCAGGGTGTTGTCGCAGATCTGATCCAGGTAAACAAAGATTATGAGATCGCTATCGAGACAGCTCTTGGTGGGAGCATTCAGAATATTGTTACAGATAATGAGCAGACTGCCAAAACCATGATCGAATTTCTGAAAAAGAATCGTTATGGACGTGCGACCTTTCTTCCCATGAGCAGCATAAGTCCCAGAGGTGAGTTTACACCGAAAGAAGCACTGAAAGAGCCGGGCGTTGTGGGGATTGCCAGCGAACTGGTGTCCGTAGCTTCTCAGTATCAGCAGATCACGAAATTCCTTCTTGGAAGAGTGCTGGTAATTGATAACATTGATCATGCCATTGCAATAGGAAAAAAATACAGACACAGTCTGAGAATGGTCACAACAGAGGGTGAATCCTTAAACCCGGGAGGTTCCATGACCGGCGGTGCCTTCAGAAACAACAGCAATCTGCTTGGAAGACGGCGTGAAATAGAGGAACTGGAAACAAAAGTAAGTCAGCTGAAGCAGAATCTGACCGAAATGCAGAATGCTGTTGAGGAAAATAAAAATCAGAGAAACAGGCTTCGTGATGCCATTGCAGGATTTCAGGAAAAACTCCGTCAGAAATATATAGAACAGAATACTGCCAGAATGAATATCAAACAGCAGGAAAAGAAAGCTGAGGAGATCCGAAGCGGATATGCTCAGATCAACAGAGATCAGGCAGAGATCAAACGCCAGGTCATGGAAATCCGGCAGGATCATGACCGGATTGCCAGGGAACTGGAGAATTCAAAGCAGGATGAGAAAGAACTGGAGAGTTTTATTGAGGCAAAGCAGTCAGAACTGGATGAATGGAAAGAAGAAGAGAAGAAAATCACCCGGGAGTTAGAAGAAATCCGTCTTCAGTCATCCGCTCTTGAACAGAAAGAGAAATTTGACCAGGAAAACCTGAGCCGTCTGAAAGCAGAAATCACAGCTTTTATGACTGAGAAAGAGGATATTTATCAGTCTCTTGCTCACAGCAGTGAAGAGATGGAAAAGAAGCAGGAGATGATCACCCAGCTGAAAAAAGAGTCGGAAGAGTCTGTCCTTTATGAAGAACAGGCACAGATGCAGCTGAAAAATCTGCAGAAGGAGAAAGAGAGCAGAACTTCTCAGCATAAAGATTTTTTTGAGAAAAGAGATTATCTGTCCGGTCAGATCGGACTTCTGGATAAGGAATGTTACCGTCTGCAGGGACAGATGGACAAGCTGGAGGAGAACAGGGAAGAGCGGATTGCCTATATGTGGTCCGAGTATGAGATCACTCCCAATAATGCCGTTTCCTACAGAAAAGAGGAACTTACTGATCTTTCGCAGATGAAGCGACAGGCAGCTCAGATTAAAGATGATATCAGAAAGCTGGGACCTGTAAATGTAAATGCTATTGAGGATTATAAGGAACTTCTGGAAAGACACACCTTTCTGTCCGGCCAGTATGAGGATCTGGTCACAGCGGAGAAAACTCTGGAACAGATCATTCAGGAGCTGGATGAGGGAATGCGGAAACAGTTTTCTGAGAAATTCGGTGAGATCCAGAAGGAATTTGACAAGGCATTTAAGGAATTGTTCGGAGGCGGAAAAGGAACTCTGGAGCTGGATGAAGAGGCAGATATCCTGGAGGCAGGAATTAAGATCATTTCCCAGCCGCCGGGAAAGAAACTGCAGAATATGATGCAGCTTTCCGGCGGGGAAAAAGCTCTGACAGCTATCGCACTTCTTTTCGCGATCCAGAATCTGAAGCCGTCACCGTTCTGTCTGCTGGATGAGATCGAGGCAGCGCTGGACGATTCCAATGTTGGGCGATTTGCCGGATATTTACAGAAGTTGACGAAAAACACACAATTTATTATAATAACCCATAGACGTGGAACTATGAACGCCGCAGACCGGCTTTATGGTATTACCATGCAGGAAAAAGGGGTATCCACACTGGTTTCCGTCGATCTGGTGGAGAATCAGCTTACCCAGTAACAGGAGGAGTTTCACATGGCAGAAGAAAAGAAAGGTTTTTTTAAACGATTAGTCAGTGGACTGGCAAAGACCAGAGACAATATCGTAGCCGGATTTGACAGTATTTTCAGTGGTTTTTCCAGTATTGATGAAGATTTTTATGAAGAGCTGGAAGAGATTCTGATCATGGGTGATATCGGGATCAATGCGACCACTTCTATTATTGAGAATTTAAAGAAAGAGGTTTCCGAACGTCATATTAAGGAACCGATGGAATGTAAACAGCTTCTGATCAATGAGATCAAGGATCAGATGCGTGTGGACAGCACAGAGTATGAATTTGAGAACCGCAGATCCGTAGTTTTGGTGATCGGTGTCAATGGTGTCGGAAAAACCACTTCAGTAGGAAAGCTTGCAGGAAAATTAAAAGACCAGGGCAAGAAGGTTATCCTTGCAGCAGCCGATACTTTCCGCGCAGCAGCAGGAGAGCAGCTTACTGAGTGGGCGAACCGTGCAGGTGTGGAGATCATCGGCGGACAGGCGGGAGCAGATCCTGCATCTGTTATCTATGATGCGGTGGCTGCAGCCAAAGCAAGAAATGCAGACGTACTTCTCTGTGATACAGCAGGACGTCTTCATAATAAAAAGAACCTTATGGAAGAACTCCGCAAGATTTACAGGATCCTGGAGAGAGAGTATCCGGATGCATATCTGGAGACACTGGTAGTGCTGGATGGTACCACCGGACAGAATGCCCTTGCACAGGCGAGACAATTTGCGGAGGTCGCAAATGTCAGCGGTATTATCCTTACCAAGCTGGACGGAACTGCCAAGGGAGGTATTGCAGTTGCCATCCAGTCTGAACTGGATATTCCGGTGAAGTACATTGGCGTAGGAGAAAGTATTGACGATCTTCAGAAATTCGATGCAGATGCATTTGTAAATGCGTTGTTTGATGTAGACCATAAAGAAAACCCGGACGCTCAAGATTAGGATGCACTCTCGGAGTCAAATCAAGTACAAAAAGATTCCGGGAGTACATTTAGGACAAAATGGAGGAAAAAACAATGCTTACTTTAGAGAGTTTTGAACAGGCATCAGAGATCGTAAAACAGGTCACACAGGAAACAAAGCTGATCAAGAGCAGCTATTTCAGTGAACTTACAGGAAACAAGGTTTATTTAAAACCGGAGAATATGCAGCGCACAGGTGCATATAAGGTTCGTGGTGCTTATTATAAGATCAGCACTCTTTCCGATGAAGAGAGAAATAAAGGTCTGATCACAGCATCTGCCGGAAATCATGCACAGGGCGTTGCCTATGCTGCACATAAATATGGAGTGAAGGCAGTGATCGTTATGCCTACCACAACTCCGCTGATCAAGGTTGAGAGAACAAAGAGTTACGGTGCAGAGGTTATCCTGCATGGTGATGTATATGATGAGGCATGTGCACATGCACTGGAACTTGCTGAGAAAGAGGGATATACCTTTATCCATCCTTTCGATGATCCGGCAGTTGCCACAGGACAGGGTACCATTGCAATGGAGATCGTTCAGGAGCTTCCGCTTGTTGATTATATTCTGGTTCCGATCGGTGGAGGCGGACTTGCAACAGGTGTTTCCACACTTGCGAAGCTGTTAAATCCACATATCAAAGTCATCGGTGTGGAACCGGCAGGGGCTGCCTGCATGAAAGCTTCTCTGAAGAAGGGTGAGGTTGTGACTCTTCCGCACGTAAATACGATTGCTGACGGTACTGCAGTACAGACACCCGGAAAGAAAATCTTTCCGTATATCCAGAAGAATCTGGACGATATCATCACTATCGAGGATGATGAACTGATCGTTGCTTTCCTTGATATGGTTGAGAACCATAAGATGATCGTAGAGAATTCCGGTCTTCTGACAGTGGCAGCGCTTCGTCATCTGGATGTGAAGGGAAAGAAGATTGTTTCTATCTTAAGCGGTGGAAACATGGATGTTATTACCATGTCTTCTGTTGTTCAGCATGGTCTGATCCAGAGAGACAGAATCTTCACAGTATCTGTGCTCATTCCAGATAAGCCGGGTGAACTGGTACGTGTGGCAAGCGTGATCGCCAAGGCGCAGGGCAATGTTATCAAGCTGGATCATAACCAGTTTGTAAGCACGAACAGAAATGCGGCTGTGGAGCTTAAGATTACATTGGAGGCTTTTGGCACAGATCATAAGAATGAGATTGTTAAAGCTCTCGAAGATGCAGGATGCAGACCAAAGGTGATCCGTCCAAGTCTGTGATTGTCTCAGAGTAGCATCTGCCATGTAAATAAATGAGATGGGAGCCCTGGTGTTCAGTATATGGATGCCGGGGCTTTTTGATGAGATTTTTAAGAAGTGTATCGGAAAAAATAAATTTGTGTTGTCAAGAGAAAATGCTTGACAGCACATTGGAAATAGGTTAATATAGTCAAGGTGATTACAGATGGAGAAGTTTGTAGAGCAAGGTTATTTATATGATTTTTATGGAGAACTTCTGACAGAGAGACAGCAGCAGGTTTATGAGAGCGTGGTGCTGGAGGATTACTCGCTGAGTGAAGTCGCAGAGGATCTGGGCATCAGCAGACAGGGTGTGCATGATATGATCAAGAGATGCAACAAGACCCTTGAAGAGTATGAACAGAAGCTTCATCTTGTAGAGAAATTCCTGAATATACGGGCACAGGTAAAGCAGATCCGTGTACTTGCCCGGGAATATCATTCCGATGAAATTGTAAATATTTCCAATGAGATTTTAGAGGAGTTATAACATATGGCATTTGAAAGCTTGACAGATAAACTGCAGAATGTATTTAAGAAGTTGCGAAGCAAGGGCCGCCTGACAGAGGAGGACGTTAAGCTTGCTCTTAAGGAAGTAAAGATGGCTCTGTTAGAGGCAGACGTAAACTTTAAGGTTGTGAAGCAGTTTACTAAATCTGTACAGGAGCAGGCAATCGGACAGGACGTTATGAGCGGTCTGAATCCGGGTCAGATGGTGATCAAGATTGTTAATGATGAACTTGTGAAATTAATGGGAAGTGAGACAACAGATCTGCCTCTTCGCCCGGGAAATGAGATCACAGTGTTCATGATGGCAGGTCTGCAGGGTGCAGGTAAGACCACCACAGTTGCGAAGCTTGCAGGTAAGCTGAAATCCAAAGGTAAGAAACCTCTTTTAGTAGCCTGCGATGTTTACCGCCCGGCGGCTATCACACAGCTGCAGGTCAACGGCGAGAAACAGGGCGTGGAAGTATTTTCCATGGGAGATAAGCAGAAGCCTGTGGATATTGCGAAAGCAGCCATAGAGCATGCGAAGGCAAATCAGCAGAATGTCGTACTTATCGATACAGCCGGTCGTCTTCATGTTGATGAAGATATGATGCAGGAACTTGCAGATATCAAGGCGAACATTCAGGTAGATGCAACCATCCTCATTGTAGATGCGATGACCGGACAGGATGCGGTAAATGTGGCAAGCACATTTGCTGATAAAGTAGGAATCGACGGTGTCATTCTTACCAAGATGGATGGTGATACCCGAGGCGGTGCAGCCCTTTCTATCAAGGCAGTAACCGGTAAGCCTATTCTGTATGTAGGTATGGGCGAGAAACTTTCTGATCTGGAGCAGTTCTATCCGGAACGTATGGCTTCCAGAATCCTTGGTATGGGTGATGTCATGAGCCTGATCGAGAAAGCAGAAGCTTCCATCGATAAAGAACAGGCGCAGGACATGCAGAAGAAGTTAAAGAAAATGGACTTTGACTTCAACGATTACCTTACCAGTATGGAACAGATGAACAAGATGGGCGGTATCGGCAGTATCCTGAATATGCTTCCAGGTATGGGCGGTAAGATGAAGGATATTGAGGGAATGATCGATGAGAAAGCCATGGACAGAACCAAGTCAATTATCCTTTCCATGACACCTCAGGAGAGAAGTAATCCGTCAATCCTGAACATTTCCAGAAAGAACCGTATTGCCAGAGGTGCAGGAGTAGATGTCTCTGAAGTAAACCGTCTGGTGAAACAGTTTGAGCAGAGCAAGAAGATGATGAAACAGATGCCTGGTCTTATGGGCGGAAAAGCCGGTAAGCGCAGTGGTGGATTTAAACTTCCGTTCGGACTGTAATTGAGAAGTTAGCGAAGCGGATAACGCTTTGACATAAAAGTTACTGTTTCATAGCTGAACAGTAATATAACATAAGAAAACAATATATTTTATTTAATGGAGGAAAAGAAACAATGGCAGTTAAAATCAGATTAAGAAGAATGGGACAGAAGAAAGCACCTTTTTATAGAATCGTAGTTGCAGATTCCCGTTGCAAACGTGATGGAAGATGTATCGAAGAAATCGGAACATACGATCCAAACCTTGAGCCAAGCGCTGTAACAGTTGATGAAGAAGCAGCTAAAAAATGGCTTGCAGCAGGAGCTCAGCCTACAGATGTTGTAGCAAAAATCCTCAAAGATGCCGGAATTGAAAAATAATTCAGATATACCAGGATAAGGTATTTCTGCAGCGTCCGTAGGGGACGGGTCAGGGAGGTATGTAATGAAAGAATTAGTGGAAGTAATTGCAAAATCTCTTGTTGAAAATCCGGATGAAGTAGTTGTTACTGAGACAGAAAAGGAAGACGCGATCATCGTTGAACTGAAAGTCGGACCTGCTGACATGGGCAAGGTTATCGGACGGCAGGGAAGAATTGCGAAAGCGATCCGAACTGTGGTAAAAGCAGCTTCTTCAAAAAGCAGCAAAAAAGTGATTGTAGATATTCTGCAATGAAAATAAGGGTCAGGAGCTGTGGAACATCCCATGGCTCCTGATTTGGGTTTAAGCGGATTTGGAATATGGATCAGCATTCGCTGTGAGCAGGCATAAAAGCAGAATGCAAATGACGTATGATATGAAAATTATAGGAGTCAGCAGATGGAAGATTTATTAAAAGTTGGTGTGATCACTACGACACACGGAATACGCGGGGAAGTAAAAGTATATCCTACCACAGATGCAGACAGATTTCTGGATCTGGAATATGTTCTGCTTGACACAGGCAGAGAGAAAAGAAAGCTTGAAATAGAGAATGTTAAGTATTTCAAGAACCTTGTAATCCTGAAATTCAGGGGAATTGATAATATTAATGATATAGAGATGTATAAAAAAAGAGAACTCTGGATCCCGAGAGAAGAAGCGCAGGAGCTGGAAGAAGATGAATATTACATTGCAGACCTGATCGGTATGGATGTAGTTCTCGAAGACGGAAGCAAATTTGGAACTCTGAAAGATGTAATGGAAACAGGCGCTAATGATGTCTATGTAGTAGAGGATACCAAAGGCGAAGAAATTCTGCTCCCTGCTATCAGGGAATGTATCCTTGATGTGGATGTGGAGAAGAATGTAATGACCATTCATCTGATGAAAGGATTAATATAAATGAATTTTCATGTTTTAACCCTGTTTCCGGAGATGATTGAAAATGGCATGAATACCAGCATTACCGGACGTGCGATCACAAAAGGTCTCCTCACACTGGAGGCAGTGAACATTCGTGATTATGCATTCAATAAGCACCAGAAAGTGGATGATTATACCTATGGCGGCGGTGCCGGAATGCTGATGCAGGCAGAACCGGTTTACCTTGCTTATGAGGCGATTGCAAACCGTACGGCAAAAAAGCCAAGAGTTGTATATCTGACTCCTCAGGGGCAGGTATTTAACCAGGCTATGGCCAGAGAAATGGCGCAGGAAGAGGATCTGGTATTCCTTTGTGGACACTATGAGGGAATTGATGAGCGTGTTCTGGAGGAAATCGTCACAGATTACGTATCTATCGGAGATTACGTGCTTACAGGCGGCGAACTTCCTGCAATGGTCATGATGGATTCCATTTCAAGAATGGTTCCGGGTGTACTGAACAATCAGGAGTCCGGTGAGACAGAATCCTTTGCAGGAAACCTTCTGGAGTATCCGCAGTACAGCCGTCCGGAAGAGTGGCATGGCAAAAAAGTACCGGAGGTTCTTATGTCCGGTCATCACGCAAACATAGAAAAGTGGCGCAGAGAGCAGTCAATTTACCGCACGGCAAAAAGACGCCCGGATCTTCTTAAGAAAGCTGATCTGACAAACAAAGAATGGAACTATGTGCGCCAGTTAAGGAAACAGTGGAAGGAAGAAGAGGAGCAGATAAAATGAAAACATCAGATTTTTATTATGACCTTCCTCAGGAACTGATCGCTCAGGATCCTCTGGAGGACAGAAGTTCATCCAGACTGATGCATCTGTCTTTAAAAGATGGCAGCATTGAGCATCGCCATTTCACAGATGTTCTGGATTATATGGAAGAGGGAGACTGCCTGGTCATCAACGATACAAAGGTAATCCCTGCCCGGTTATACGGACATAAAGAAGAGACAGGAGCACTAATCGAAATCCTGCTTCTGAAGCGAAGAGAGAATGATATCTGGGAGTGTCTGGTAAAACCCGGAAAGAAGGCACGCCCGGGTGCTAAGATCACATTTGGAAATGGTATTTTAAAAGGTGAGATTATTGATGTGGTGGACGAGGGAAACCGTCTGATCCAGTTCCATTATGAAGGAATCTTTGAGGAAATCCTGGATCAGCTTGGCGAAATGCCTCTGCCGCCTTATATTACACATAAACTGAAAGATAAGAACCGTTATCAGACAGTTTATGCAAAGAACGAAGGCTCCGCAGCAGCACCGACAGCAGGATTGCACTTTACTAAAGAGCTTCTTGAAAAAGTAAAGGAAAAAGGCGTCAATATCGCTCATGTGACTCTTCATGTAGGTCTCGGAACTTTCCGCCCTGTCAAAGTAGATGACGTGGAAAGCCACCATATGCATTCCGAATTCTACATAGTAGAGGAGGATCAGGCAAAGCTGATCAATGACACAAAGAAGGCAGGTAAACGTGTAATAGCAGTAGGAACCACAAGCTGCAGAACACTGGAATCTGCAACAGGAGAAGATGGAATTCTGAAATCCGGAAGCGGATGGACAGAAATCTTTATCTATCCGGGCTATCATTTTAAAATGATCGATGCCCTGATCACAAACTTCCACCTGCCGGAATCCACACTTGTGATGTTGGTGTCTGCGCTGGCAGGCAAGGAGAATATCATGCATGCCTATGAGACTGCAGTGCAGGAAAAGTACAGATTTTTCTCTTTTGGAGATGCTATGATTATCATATAATGTCACCCAAATAATTATATCAATCAATTATCTGGTTATGAGCAAGTAGCGAAGAGGATGCTTTTATCTGCCTGATAAAAGCATAGTAAAAATATAAAAAAGAGCTGAGAAGTCCTTAACTGGATTTTTCAGCTCTTTTGAAGTATTGATGTGATTTTGGATGAATGAAGGCTCTATTTATTCGGCGTCCGAATTATCGGTATCATAGGATTCGTTGTATGTCTCTGCGTCTGTGTCATCTGAAGCTGAACTGTTCATATCAACGATATCGCTATCTGAAGCAGCTGTATCTGCAGAACTGCTCTGGGAGTCATTATTACTGTTATATTTTGCAGTAAAAGTACTGCCTTCTGCAGTAGAAATCCAGGAACTCCGCTCATTGATTTTTCCAAGGATTCTTGTTGCCTCATCACCTTCTGCCGGAGTTGGCTGATAATTATTATATCCATCATAGGCAGCAGAAGAAATGGAGCAGGGAATGATATTGGTCACGTTGTCTTTTTTTACCCCATCGGCATCAATAGTAAAGGTCTGCTGGTAGATCATGGTGTCCATATCACTTGGAGAACTGTTGCCACCGAAGCAGAAGTTTCCGAGGCTGTATACAATATTCCTGCCTTTATAAGTTTCAATGCCCTGAAGTACATGCGGATGATGTCCGCATACAAGATCAGCGCCTTCATCGATCGCGATGCGTCCAAGTGTTGTCTGGTTGCTGTCCGGAACGGTTTCCGTTTCATTACCCCAGTGGAAGATCACTACGATCAGCTGTGCCCCGTCTGCCTTTACTTTTGCAATATTGTCTTTTAACTGCTGCTCGCGCTCAAGATGGTCGTACAGTTCATAGATACCGACTAATCCCACTTTGATTCCCTTTACATCCATAACAGCAGTTTCATCATATCCGAAATGAACGATTCCTGCATCATCCAGTGCTGCCAGAGTATCATCGAAACTCTGATTACCGTAATCATGACTGTGATTGTTAGCGGTATTTACGGCCTCTACAGATCCGCCTGTCAGAATAGAGGCATAGGATGCGGGTGCTTTAAATGCAAATGTTTTATCCTCCCGTTCATCAGAATCGGTGAGTGTTCCTTCAAAATTTGCAATAGTCAGATCATCTGTGGAGAAAATATCTTTTACATTCTGCAGGAAATAATCTGCACCGTAATTTTCATAATAAGCATTTAAGCTGGTATCATAATCAAAAGTTTCATCTGTGCCAAGAGTGCAGTCACCGACAACACTGAGTGTCAGAGAAACAGGAGAAGATACTGTAGCATTGGAAGAATCCGTGTTCTGAGAATCTGAGGATGCTTTCTGGCAGTTGTCCTTAGAAGCGTTCATGGAAACAGTTTTTTTGGCTGCTGCCTGTCTGGAACTCATATAGTTGCTGCATCCGCGGATACCTGCCAGAATAAGTATAAAAACCAGAACAAAGATACCGATACCTGTTGCAATCAGCAATTTTTGCCTTTTTTCCTGATAGTATTTTGATTTTTTGTAGATGTCTTTCCTGCGTGCAGAAGAAGATTTCGTCTGGCTTCGCTTGTTGGATTGTAGGCTCATATGTATAGTTCTCGCTTTCGTTTATAATAGATTAGAGATATAGTATTAAAAAAATATTAAAGAGACCGGGCAGTTAAAATATCTGAACAGATGATCAGAATTAACAAAAAATAAATCGTAATTGCTATAGGATATATTCAAAGTATATAGAGAATTCACAGAATCGTCAAGAAATAAGTCTTTTCATAAAACCGTATTTTTGTTATAATACCATGACAAAAGGTTACATAAATATTACAGACAGAAAAAAGAGATGTGTTATCCTAAAGCGTATGAAACATGCTCTGAAAGCACTCAAAGATAATGAGAGATGGGTACGTGAGATAGCACTTCTCAGGAAAGAATATGAGGAAAAATAAAGATGAAAACATTGATATTCAACGGTTCACCGCGAAAGAACGGTGAAACTGCATATATGATCCGGACTCTGCAGGAAAATCTTGGAGGGGATTTTAAGGTGGTTAATGCCTACAGGGCAGATATCCGCCCGTGTATAGACTGCAGATGGTGTTTTGATCATGCAGGATGCGCAGTCAAAGATGAATGGCAGGAGGTTCTTTCGTACATTGAAGAATGTGACCATATTATTATGGCATCTCCTGTATATTTTGAGGAGGTTACGGGAATGCTTCTTGCTGTGATGAGCAGACTGCAGACCTATTTCAGTGCAAGATATATCCGTAAAGAAGAACCTGTTCCTAAGAAGAAAACAGGAGCAGTTCTGCTGACAGCAGGAAGTATCGGACCCAGAGAAAAAGCGGAAAGTACGGCAGAGATGCTGCTTCGTCAGATGAGCTGTGACAGTCTGGGGACTGTATATGTGAACCGTACAGACAAAGTGCCGGTCAGAGACAGAGAAGATATCATACAGGAAATAAAAGATCTGGCAGGCAGATTGAGAACAGCAGAATAAATATTATCTGAAAATGAAACACCATTTGTGTTATGTGGAACAGACGAAAGGATGATTAAAATGAAAAAAATAAAATACTTTATGATTACAGGAATGCTTCTGGCATCCATCGGTCTTGCCGGATGTGGGAAGAAGTCAGAAGATGATATTACAAATAAGGAAATTTATCAGGATGATCTTGAACCGCTGACAGAAGAAGAGCTGAATGAAATGGATGCAGATACTTCTGACGAGGATATGAAACAGATTGATGAGCCTGAGGAAGAAACCGCTGACATTACAGATACTACAGATGCAACAGAAACTACAGATAAAACGGAAAATACAGATAAAGCAGAAACTTCAGATTCTTCTGCAAAAAAATCTGCGGATAAAACTGAAACATCAGATTCTGCAGATACAACAAAATCAGAAACTAAAACGAAAACTGAAAAATAATCACAAGGGGGCTGTCGCTGGAATTATTATTGCGACAGCCCCCTGATCATATTTCTGTAATTATCAGGAAAGAACCTCGTTCTTCAGTTCGTTCCCATCCATAAATGCTTTCGCATTTTCGAGAGTAGTCTCGGCAATGTTAGTCAGTGCTTCTTTTGTAAAGAATCCCTGATGAGAAGTCATCACTACATTCGGGAAGGAAAGCAGGCGCTGGGTAATGGAGCTCTGCAGAATACGCTCGGACATATCCTCGAATACGAAATCAGTTTCTTCTTCATAAACATCCAGTCCTACTGCAAAGAACTTATGATCACGGATTCCGGAGATCAGGTCCTCTGTCTTGATCAGGCCGCCGCGGGAAGTGTTTACAAGAATTACACCATCTTTCATTTTGGCGATAGTTTCTTCATTGATGATGTGTTTGGTTTCTTCTGTAAGCGGGCAGTGAAGACTGATGAGATCACTGGTTGCCAGAAGCTCATCCAGAGATACATATTCCAGATAATCCAGGCTCTTATTCGGGAAAAGATCGTAAGCGATAACTCTCATACCAAAACCTTTGCAGATTTTTGCCATTGCCTGGCCAATTTTTCCGGTACCAATGATGCCGGCAGTTTTCTGATAGAAATTAAGTCCCATCAGACCACTTAAAGAGAAGTTGTTTTCGCGGCATTTGATGTATGCTTTATGTGTGTGGCGGTTTGCGGTCAGCGCAAGTGCCATTGCATGCTCAGCCACAGCTTCCGGAGAATATCCCGGAACACGCAGAACCTTCATTCCGAATTTGTGAGCAGTTTCCAGATCTACATTGTTATATCCTGCGCAGCGCATAAGGATCAGTTTTACACCCTGAGCATTCAGCTCTTCGATAACAGGAGTGCTCAGATCAGCGTTTACAAAAGCGCAGATTGCCTCATATCCTTTTGCAAGGGAAGCAGTTTCTTCGTGAATATTTGCTTCGGTAAATTTAATTGTAATTCCCGGATAGGAAGGAAGAAGCTTCTCGAAAAATTCCTCGTCGTAGTTTTTTGTGCCGTAAAATAAGATTTTCATAAATGTTAGCTCCTCTCTGGCTGTATACCTGTATGGTATACTCACCGTGAAAATTATAATATCAGTGTTTATAGCAATCCTCATAAATAATGCATCTTAATCCAGACCATCAGAGTGTGAAATCCTGCTATAGTAAAACAAATCGAATAATGTTAAAATAATAACAATCTTCTGACGATTCACATTATAACCGATTTATCGGAAAAAGAAAAGACTATTTTGGATAAAATTTCTCAAGTATCTATAAAAATACAATCTGAGAGAGTATGAAGATACTGTAAATAGGAATTGCAAATTATGCTTTGTTATGAAAAGTATGTACAGAAAGACAAAAGATATGCAGGATAAAAAACATTTTGCGGGATATTACAGGTGAACAGTAAAAATTATGCTGCTGTCAACAAACATAAAAAAATGATATGTTGACAGCAGCATAATTATAAATGACAGTTGCTATTTTCCGAGAGAGTACAGATCTTCATAGAATTCCGGATAGGAAATTTTAACGCAGTCCCCATCTTTGATAGTAAGTGTACCGTCACAAATTGTACCTGCAACAGCAAAGGACATGGCAATACGGTGATCAAGATAAGAATTGATCTCGGCACCATGAAGTGGCTTTCCTCCATGGATGATCATTCCGTCATCAGTCGGCTGAATATCAGCTCCCATGCGTTTCAGTCCTTCTGTTACCACTGCGATACGGTCGGATTCTTTTACCTTCAGCTCCTGTGCGTCCCTGATAACAGTAGTCCCCTCTGCAAAAGCTGCCATTACAGCGATCATCGGGATTTCATCGATCAGTGTGGGGATGATCTCACCTTCAACAGTGGTTCCGTGAAGACTGCTTGTGCGGATCAGCAGGTCAGCGGTAGGCTCACCCTCTGTACTTGCATTCAGCAGAGTAATATCAGCCCCCATAGCCTTGCATACACGAAGCATTCCGTCTCTGGTTGGATTAATGCCTACATTTTTAAGAAGAATCTCACTTCCGGGAGTAAGAAGCCCTGCTGCGATAAAGTAAGCAGCAGAAGAAATATCTCCGGGAACTTTAATCTCGCGTCCGTTCAGTACAGGCTCCGGTTCAATAGAAGCAGTTGTTCCCTGGGAAGTCACATTTGCGCCGAAATAATTCAGCATGATTTCTGTATGATTTCTGGAAAGTACCGGCTCAGTAACGCTGGTGATCCCATCTGCATACATACCAGCCAGAAGCACGCAGGATTTTACCTGTGCGGAAGCAACCGGTGACTGATAATGAGCGGCATGTAAAGGCTTTCCTGTAATACGCAAAGGTGCGCATCCATTGCCTCTAAGACTCACGATATCAGCGCCCATAGACAGAAGAGGAGTCATAATCCTTTTCATTGGACGGGACTGAATGGAAGCGTCGCCGTTTAATTCGCTGGTAAAAGACTGTCCTGCCAGAATTCCGGAGATCAGTCTTGTGGTAGTCCCGCTGTTTCCCACATCCAGAGTTTCAGACGGAGCACTGAGTCCGTGAAGTCCCTTTCCATGAACGAGGATTTCGGAAGCATTTCTTTCAATATCGATTCCCATTTTCCGGAAACAGGAGATAGTAGAGAGACAGTCAGCTCCCTCAAGAAAATGTGTGATCTTTGTAGTACCCTGTGCAAGAGAACCGAACATGACTGCACGATGAGAAATGGATTTATCTCCGGGTACAGTGAGTTCTCCTCTGAGGTTTGTCTGTTTTTTTATTTCCATGTTTGATTCCTGCCTGTTTTTATAATATTTCTGTATTTCCCTGCAGCTATTTATAGCAATCTGCTTTTGACAAAATATTTTTGAAATGAATGTCAAAGGGTGATCTGTTTAGAGCGTGTCTGAAAAAGGCTTTCTGCAAGATGTGCGTCACAATTTGTGGGATATTTTGCCCGGATGAGGGCGCCGTAGCGGGCTACGGCAACTGAATTCGGGTGAAATATCCTGCAAAGTGGGGCGTGCAGATTGCGGGAATGATTTTTCAGATACGCTCTAGCGTTCGTAGACAATATAATTTCTTTTTTTAAGGAGTGCGGCACCCTTTTCCATAGAGATTCCGTCGTAGAATTCAATTTTGAGGACACCTTCCTCGAATTCACGGTTGTGAATGATACCGATATTTTTAATGCTGATCTTCTCCATCGCAAGGATAGTGGCAATCGTAGCAATACCGCCGGCCTCATCCGCAATATCAAGATACAGGACATAAGCCTTTTTCAGCAGACCATTGTCTACCACATCAATAGAATCACGGTAATCCCTGGAACTTGCAAACATCTGATACAGACTCCTGGAGTCCTTGTTATCTACAAAACACTTGATCTGAACCAGCAGGCGGATGTAGTCATCCAGAACATTGGAGATATTCTGATTATTTTCCACACAGATCTGCTCCCACATAATTGGAGAAGAAGAAGCAATACGTGTGATATCACGGAAACCTCCGGCTGCAATCGTTTTCATGTATTCCTGATCACTGTCCAGCATATTGACAAGATTTACCAGTGCAGAAGCGATAATATGAGGCAGATGGCTGACTCCGGCAGTGATGAAATCGTGTTCTTCACTTGTAAGGACCATCGGGATCGCACCAAGGGAAGAAATCATCTCTGTGAAATCTGTCAGGCGTTCCAGTGCAACTTCACCGCCCGGAGTAATAATATAGTAAGCATTCTCAATCAGACGGTCACTGGAAGCTTCGAATCCGGTCTTCTCAGAACCGGCCATTGGATGACCTCCGATAAAACGGGATTCCATTCCAAGACGTTCTACTTCTTTATGGATAATGCCCTTGACACTTCCAACATCTGTGAGGATCGTGTCAGGACCGATATTGTCTTTGAAATATTCAAGATATTTTACATTAAATTCTACAGGAGCACACAGGAAAATATAATCGCAGCTCCTGAAACGTTCATCATGTTCTTCGCATACAGCATCGATCATATTGCTGCTTACTGCTGCAGCAAGTGTTTCCCGATCCTGGTCATAAGCAAGAAGTCGGTAGTCTTCATGGTATTTTCGGATGGCCTTGGCAATTGATCCGCCAATCAGTCCGAGACCGATAAAACCGATAGTTTTCATAGTGGTTTTTGCATCCTTTCAGGTAACATTATTCGTAACTGTGAAAATACGGAACAGTTACATGATTTCATAATTTACTATTTTAAAGGATATGATTTGAAAAGTCAATTCATACGGCACTTTTATACATAAATAATTTAAAGCAGCAAAGCGAACGCCGTATCATATGCAGATATCTTCCATGTCTTTCGCACTCTGGTTACTAGAGTGTGTCTGAAAAATCATTCCCGCAATCTACACGCCCCACTTTGCGGGATATTTCACCCGAATTCAGTTGCCGTAGCCCGCTACGGCGCCCTCATCCGGGCAAAATATCCCACAAATTGTGACGCACATCTTGCAGAAAGCCTTTTTCAGACACGCTCTAGGACTGCTATAGTCAACTGAAAAAACGATGCACTATAAATATTCGTACAATCAAAATCAGTCAGCCAGCTGCACGTTTGAGATAAAATTCACAGTCGCGATCCGTGAAAATTACTGAAAATATATAAAATGCTCATCAATTTACAAGAAGTTCACAAAAAAAGATGTTAAAATTTCATAAAATACTTGAAAAATATAAAAAAATTTAGTAATATATAGCCATATCGTTGCTGCGGACGTTGCAGGCGGCAATAACATAACAGACAAACAGGGAGGTACGCAACATGGATGTATTTAGAACTGACCGAATTAGAAATGTAGTCCTTTTAGGTCATGGGGGCGCTGGCAAAACTACACTGGCAGAAGCAATGGCTTACTTAGCAGGAATGACTAACCGTCTCGGAAGAGTAGAAGACGGAAATACTGTCAGCGATTATGACAAAGAAGAGATTAAGAGACATTTTTCCATTTCTACCACATTGATCCCGGTACCATGGGATAAGGTAAAGATCAATGTGCTGGATACTCCCGGATATTTCGATTTCGTAGGCGAAGTAGAAGAAGCAGTAAGCGCAGCAGATGCAGCGATCATTGTAGTTTCCGGTAAAGCAGGCGTTCAGGTTGGAACACAGAAGGCATGGAACTTATGTGAGAAATATAAACTTCCGAGAATGATCTTTGTCACAGATATGGACGTAGATGATGTCAGCTACCGTAAAGTAGTAGAACAGCTCACTGAACTCTACGGCAAGAAGATCGCACCGCTTCACTTCCCGATTCGTGAAGACGGCAAATTTGTAGGATATGTAAATGTTGTAAAACAGGCAGGACGTAAGTACATAGATAAAGGTAAGAAAGAGGAATGCCCGATTCCTGAATACCTGGATGAATATCTGGAGAAATATCACGATATCCTTATGGAATCTGTTGCAGAGACCAGCGAGGAATTCATGGACCGTTATTTTGAAGGTGATACATTCTCAGTAACAGAGGTTTCCGCAGCACTTGCAATGAACGTACAGGAAGCATCTATCGTACCTGTATGCATGGGCTCACCGATCAATCTTCGCGGTGTATCCAACTTACTGGATGATATCTGCGGATATTTCCCAAGCCCGGACAAACGCTCCTGCAACGGAATCGCTCAGAAGACAAATGAGATCTTTGAAGCAAACTACGACTTCACGAAAGTGAAATCCGCATATGTGTGGAAAACAATTGCAGACCCGTTCCTTGGCAAATATTCTCTTATTAAAGTATGCTCCGGTGTTATCAAATCCGATGACACTTTATTAAACGTAGAGAAAGGCGAAGAAGAACGTCTGAATAAATTATATGTACTTGAAGGATCCAAACCGATCGAGGTTCCGGAACTTCATGCCGGTGATATTGGTGCAATTGCCAAATTAAACAGCGTACAGACTGGTGACAGCCTTGCGACAAAAGCAAATCCGATTCTTTATCCGAAGGCACTCCTTTCCACACCATATACCTGCAAGAGATTTAAAGCAGTGAAGAAGGGTGATGAGGATAAGATTTCCCAGGCACTTGCGAAGATGATGAGTGAAGACAAGACACTTCGTGTAGTAAATGACAGTGCAAACCGTCAGAGCCTTATCTATGGTATCGGTGATCAGCATCTCGATATCGTTATGAATAAATTAAAAGAACGCTACAAAGTAGATGTTGAGCTGAGCAAACCGAAGGTTCCGTTCCGCGAGACGATCCGTAAGAATGCAGATGTAGAGGGTAAACATAAGAAACAGTCCGGTGGACATGGACAGTATGGACATGTTAAGATGCGTTTCGAGCCATCAGGCGATCTGGAGACACCTTATGAATTTGAACAGGTTGTAGTTGGTGGTGCAGTTCCGAAGAACTACTTCCCGGCAGTTGAGAAAGGTCTTCAGGAATGCGTATTAAAAGGACCTCTGGCTGCATATCCTGTAGTTGGTGTGAAAGCTACCTTATATGATGGATCTTATCATCCGGTAGACTCCTCAGAAATGGCATTCAAGATGGCAACGATTCTTGCATTTAAGAAAGGCTTTATGGATGCATCACCTGTACTCTTAGAGCCAATCGTATCTATGAAAGTAACTGTTCCGGATAAATTTACCGGTGATGTTATGGGCGACCTGAACAAACGTCGTGGCCGTGTTCTTGGTATGACTCCTGATCATCAGGGCAATACCATTATTGAGGCAGATGTTCCACAGCTTGAGATTTATGGATATTCCACAGATCTTCGTTCTATGACAGGTGGAAGCGGAGAATTCTCCTATGAATTTGCACGCTACGAGCAGGCTCCTGGAGATATTCAGGCAAAAGAAATTGAAGCCAGAGCAAGTAAGGTAGATAAATCTGAAGAATAATAAGAGGCTGGCGGTTACCGACAGAGAGGCAGCAGATAAATATATCAGCGCTATGAATTAGATGTAAGTATATAAGAAATAAAGAAGACAGGACATTTGACAGAAATGTGAGATGTCCTGTTTTTACTGTTCACTGGTAGTAACTATAAAATAGGTCCCATTTTTATCGTAAAAACAGCCAATACTGCGAAACGTTACATTGACAAACCGGCGCCATTGAATTAAAATGAATTTTTAGATATAGCAAAATGTTGGAGGAAGTATAGAGATGAAATACTTGTTTAAAAAGATCGAGCCTAAGTGGCAGGCAAAATGGGAAGAAGCCAAAGTCTTCGAAGCCAAAGATAACAGTGACAAACCTAAATTCTATGGTCTGGTAGAGTTCCCATATCCAAGCGGTGCCGGTATGCACGTAGGACATATCAAAGCATATTCCAGTCTGGAGGTTATTTCCAGAAAACGTCGTATGGAAGGCTATAATGTACTTTTCCCGATCGGATTTGATGCATTTGGTCTCCCGACAGAGAACTATGCGGTAAAGACCGGAACACATCCACGTATCATCACAGATGAGAACATCAAGAGATTCTCAAACCAGTTAAAGAAAGTTGGATTTTCTTTTGACTGGAACCGTGTGATCGATACAACAGATGAAGACTACTACAAATGGACACAGTGGATTTTCCTGAAAATGTTTGAAAAAGGTCTTGTATTCAGAGACAGAACACTGGTTAACTACTGCCCGCACTGTAAAGTAGTCCTTTCCAATGAAGACAGCCAGGGCGGTAAATGTGATATCTGCCACAGCGATGTTGTTCAGAAATCCAAAGATGTATGGTATTTAAGGATCACCCAGTATGCAGATAAGCTTCTGGAAGGTCTGAAAGATGTAGATTATCCGGATAATGTAAAACAGCAGCAGATCCACTGGATCGGCAAATCCAAAGGTGCTTTCGTTAACTTCGATGTTGACGGAATCGATGAGAAACTTGAAATCTATACAACCAGACCGGATACTCTGTTTGGTGTAACATTCATGGTAATCGCACCGGAACATCCGATCATTGACAAATATGCAGATAAAATCACAAACATGGATGAAATCACTGCATATCGTAATGAGTGTGCAAAGAAAACAGAGTTTGAGAGAACTCAGCTTGTAAAAGATAAAACAGGTGTGAGAATCCAGGGACTTGAGGGAATCAACCCGGTTAACGGTAAGAAAATCCCGATCTACATTGCTGACTATGTAATGATGGGATATGGTACAGGTGCTATCATGGCAGTACCTGCTCACGACCAGCGTGACTATGATTTCGCAAAGAAATTCGGCATCGACATTATCGAAGTTATCAAAGGCGGAGATATTTCTAAAGAAGCCTATACAGGCGACGGCGAAATGGTAAACTCCGATTTCCTGAACGGATATGCAAAGAAGAAAGATTCTATTGAGCGTATGTTGGAAGAGCTGGAGAAAAAAGGAATCGGTAAAGCCGGTGTTCAGTATAAGATGAAAGACTGGGCATTCAACCGCCAGAGATACTGGGGTGAGCCAATCCCGCTTATCCACTGCCCGAACTGCGGTGTTGTGGCAGTTCCGGAGAACGAACTTCCGCTGCGCCTGCCGGATGTAAAGGACTTCGAGCCGGGTGAAGACGGACAGTCCCCACTTGCAAAGATTGATTCTTTCGTAAACTGCACATGCCCGAAATGCGGTGCTGCAGCGAAGCGTGAGACAGATACTATGCCTCAGTGGGCAGGATCTTCCTGGTATTTCTTAAGATATACAGATCCGCACAATGCAAATGCACTGGCAGATATGGACAAACTGAAATACTGGATGCCTGTTGACTGGTACAATGGTGGTATGGAACACGTTACCAGACATATGATCTACTCCAGATTCTGGCATCATTTCCTGTATGATCTTGGCGTAGTAAATACACCGGAACCATATGCAAAACGTTCCATCCAGGGATTGATCCTCGGACCGGACGGAGATAAAATGAGTAAATCCAAGGGCAACGTAGTTGATCCGCTGGATATTGTAGAAGAATACGGTGCAGATACTCTTCGTACCTATGTACTGTTTATGGGTGACTATGGCGCAGCTACACCGTGGAGCGAGAACTCTGTAAAGGGCTGTAAGAAGTTCCTGGATCGTGTTGCAGGGCTGACAGATATCCTTTCTGAAGAATCCGTATCTGATGAACTGGAGATGAAACTCCACCGTACCATCAAAAAAGTTTCTTCTGATATCGAGAACCTGAAATTCAATACAGCGATCGCCAGCCTGATGACACTTATTAATGAGATCACAGCAGAAGGACACTTAAGCAAAGATGACCTTACCATCTTTATCAAACTGCTTAGCCCGTTCGCACCGCATATCTGCGAAGAAATCTGGGAATTCATCGGAGGTGAAGGCTTACTGGCAGTTTCCGAATGGCCGAAATACGATGAAGGCAAAACAATTGCCAAGACCGTTGAGATCGGTGTACAGGTAAACGGTAAAGTAAGAGGAACAATCGTAATCCCTAACGGATGTGAAAAAGAAAAAGCATTCGAGATCGCTAAAGCAGACGAGAGAATTGCTTCCTTCCTGGAAGGTAAGAACCTTATCAAAGAGATTTATGTACCGAACAAGATCGTAAACTTTGTTGCGAAATAATAGAAACAGTAAAAAGAGGACTGACAGAAATTTTTCTGAACAGTCCTCTTTTGAGTTTTCCAGCTGTATTTTTAGACCTTTTCAGGCAACCGCCTGCTGATATGCCGGAATGTCAGTGTAAACACGATTCCCTTCACGATAGAAGAGATTGTAAGCGCCCACCATACACCATTTAATCCCATTCCCGCATGTGTCAGGATCAATGCCAGCGGGATTCGTGAGCCTGTCAGGATCACACTGATCGTACTGGATAATCTGGTGCGTCCAAGTCCTGATAATGCGCCCACTGTCATCAGCTCAATGGACATAAAGACTTCACTGAATCCGATAATGACCAGATAATTGACAGCAGTATCCAGAGCTTCTTTTTCGTGGAAAAATAACCTGGCAATTGGTTCCGGAAGAAAGACAAAAGCTGCAGTGACAAACAGGCCCCAAATTGTGAGAACGCGAAATGACAGACTGTAACCTTTACGGATACGGTCTTTTTTTCGTGCACCGTAGTTTTGGGCAATAAAAGCATTCAGTGCTGAAGCAAAACCATCAGCAGTATTCCAGGATACGGATTCAATCTGTCCGCCAACACGCTGCGTTGCAATAGCGGCAGCACCATAACCAGAAACCATACGGGTCAGAATCATGGAGATGAAACAGTAAATGCTTCCCTGTATAGCTGTGGGAAACCCGATCCTGAAAATGTGCTTATAATATTCTTTTGGAAAAACAGACAGCAGATTCAGATGCTGTAAAACATTGGGCTCCAGTCTGGAATGCCGGATACGCATAACCATCACCACAAAAACCAGAATCTGTGAACTTACTGTCGCAATAGCGGCTCCGGCAACCTCCAGCCTCGGGAAAGGTCCGATGCCAAGGATCAGCAGCGGATCCAGGATCATATTTCCTGCAAGCCCGATAAAGTTTGCAAGCAGGGGAGTGCGGGAATCTCCCTGTGCAGTAGAGAGTCCTGTCAGCGTCAGATTCAGATAAGAAAAAAGGATCAGTCCACAGGTGATCAATGTATAAGATCTGGCAGCAGTATAAGTTTCTGCGTCGGTCAGATTAAAAAATCCCAGCAGAGGCTGTATGAAAATAACACAGACAGCAGCAAACAAAATGCCGGACAGTGCAGTGAGCTGCAGAGAACCGGCAGCATAGGAACGTGCCTGGTCATAATCTTTGCGCCCGCATGCCTGAGCTGTATTTACCTGTCCGCCCATTCTTGACAGGGATGCAAGCCCCTGGGAGAGCCAGACATACATTCCGCCTACTCCCACGCCTGCAACCGCCTTTGCACCAAGCAGTCCGATCCATGCCATATCCATAATACTGTATGCTGTTCCCAGCATGGAAGAAATCATGATAGGCAGAGCCAGCTCTGCCAGAGTTTTCAGGATCGGACCGGAAGTCAGATCCACAGTTTTTGCTTTACTCATTTGTAATAACCCTTCATATACTAATTATTATAATACTTTTGTAGTCCATTTACTGCAGTCCCATACCTGAGAAACCACATCGCGGTAAAACTCTGGTTCATGGCAGATCAGGAGAATGCTTCCCTTATATTCGATCAATGCCTGTTTCAAAGCTTCTTTTGCATCCACATCCAGATGATTGGTAGGCTCGTCCAGAAGCAGAATGTTCGTTTCTTTATTCACCAGCTTACACAGACGCACCTTCGCCTGTTCCCCGCCACTCAGTACACGTACCTGACTTTCAATATGCTTGGTAGTCAGACCGCATTTGGCGAGAGCAGACCGCACCTCATACTGAGTATAAGACGGAAACTCCGCCCAGATCTCATCAATACAGGTAGTCTTGTTATCACCCTTTACTTCCTGCTCAAAATATCCAATCTGAAGATTCTCCCCAAGTTCGCAGGAACCCTTCAGAGACGGGATCAACCCTAGAATACTCTTCAGTAAAGTTGTCTTACCGATACCGTTTGCACCAACCAGCGCAATCTTATTTCCTCTTTCCATAGAGAGAGTAACAGGTCTGGAAAGAGGTTCATTATAACCAATAACCAGATCCTTCGTTTCGAAAATATATTTCCCCGGAGTGCGTCCGTATTTAAAATGAAACTCAGGCTTCGGCTTCTCGGCAGCAAGCTCGATCACATCCATCTTATCCAGCTTCTTCTGTCTGGACATTGCCATATTTCTTGTAGAAACCCTGGCCTTATTTCTTGCGACGAAATCCTTCAGTTCACTGATTTCCTGCTGCTGGCGTCTGTAAGCAGCCTCAAGCTGAGCCTTCTTCACCTCATACACTTCCTGGAAATGGTCATAATCCCCGACATAACGGTTCAGTTCCTGATTCTCCATATGATAAACCAGATTGATAACAGAATTCAGAAACGGAATATCGTGGGAGATAAGGATAAATGCATTCTCATAATCCTGCAGATAACGCTTCAGCCATTCGATATGTTCCTCATCCAGATAGTTGGTAGGCTCGTCCAAAAGCAGGATATCCGGCTTCTCCAGAAGCAGCTTGCCAAGCAGAACTTTTGTTCTCTGACCACCACTCAGGTCTGTAACATCACGTTCCAGTCCGATATCCAGAAGTCCCAGGGCTCTGGCAACTTCCTCCACCTTCGCATCGATCACATAGAAATCATGCATGGTAAGGGTATCCTGAATAGTTCCCAGCTCCTCCATCAGAGTATCCATCTCCTCAGGAGAAGCAGTGCCAAGAGAGTCACAGATCCCATTCATTCTTTCCTCCATCTCAAAGAGATAAGAGAACGCAGACTTCAGCACGTCACGGATGGACATACCCTGAGAAAGGACAGAATGCTGGTCCAGATAGCCGACACGTACATTCTTTGCCCATTCAATCTTACCCTCATCTGGCATCAGCTTTCCGGTTACAATATTAAAGAAAGTAGATTTACCTTCCCCGTTGGCACCAACCAGTCCAATATGCTCGCCCTTTAACAGGCGGAAAGACACATCATTAAAAATCGCCCTGTCTCCGAAACCATGTGTCAGATGTTCAACATTCAAAATACTCATAAAAAGAAATTCTCCTTAATTATTGTTATATAATGTCAGGGTCAAAAGGTATTTCACCCCTGACCTGACATCCACGAATTACTTACTCCGCTGCAAAGCAGCTCCCGTAATTCTTTTAATATTTGTAACTATACAACAGTATGATCAGACTTCCCTGACTCCTTTTAATGACGGCTCAGCCATCAGCGAATAATTTGTATAATAAACCACAAATCCGGGCTTCGCCCCTGCAGGCTTTTTCACCTGCTTCTTCTGGATATAATCAATCTCCACCTTAGGGGCAGTACGTCCTTTGGAATAATAAGCGGCAAGCTGTCCCGCAATCTCAAAGATATGATCCGGCAGTTCGCCGTCCTTAGACTTCACGACCACATGCGAACCGGCCATCTTCTTGGCATGAAACCACCAGTCATTCCCTGTGGCAAACTTAAAGGTAAGCTCATCATTCTGGAAATTATTTTTTCCCACATAAATATCATACCCATCCTCAGTCACATAATGGAACGGCTTAGACTTACTCTGCGCCTTCTGCCCCTTCCTGCGGTCATAATGCTTCTTAATATACCCATACTCCATCAGCTCTTCCTTGATCTGTGCCAGATCACTCTCAGCCAGAGCAATATCCAGAGCATTGGAAACAGACTCCAGATGCTCAATCTCACTTCTCGTATCTGCAATCTGCTCAGTCAGAGCCTCCTCCGTACGCTTCAGCTTTCCATACTTGTCAAAATACTTCTTGGAATTCTCCGCCGGAGTCATAGTAGGATCAAGAGGAATGGTAATCTCCTCATTGGTATAATAATTCAGAGCCTTAAACGACTTACATCCATCCTCCAGCCCATACCCATAAGTATTGATCAGCTCCCCGTAAACCTTATACTTCTCTTTCTTCGCAGTATCCTTCATCTGCTTCTCCTGCAGACTCAGCTTCTTACGGTTACGCTCCAGCGCAGTCTGCACGATCCTCCTCAGATCCGAAGACTTCTGATGGATACGCGTCAGCGTATTCTTCGTCGCATAATAAGTCTCCAGCATCTGTGAAACACTGTCAAACTCCACAGAATGATACTCCGGTCCATACTGCTGGAACGCAAACACACCATACTCCACAGGTTCTTCCCCCCGGTAAACAATATTCGGAGAAAAATCCCCCTCCACAACCTGATCCATCAGCCTGCGGAACGTATGATACAAATGCACCCTCGCCGCCTCATCCAGAGACTGCGCTGCATCACTCCCGTCGATCGAAGCCCTGAAACAGATCTCCTCCGCAACAACCGGACTGATTCCAGTAAGAGAAGAGTAAACAGCCCTGGAAACATTACATGGCTTCCTGCACACAACATCACAGAACTCCTCCTCACTCACAGTCAGCGGATCCAGCTTATCCTGCGTCTTCGGAATAAAATACTCCCTTCCCGGAAGCACCTCACGCACAGAACTCATATGAGAAGAAACATGCTTGATACTATCCAGGATCATTCCCTTATCATCACAGAAAATAATATTACTGTGCTTGCCCATCAGCTCCATGATAAGAACCTTCTTACAGGGATCCCCCAGCTCATTCAGATGCTCCAGCTCAAACATCACCACACGCTCCATCCCCGGCTGCCTGATATCCGAAACCCTCGCACTTCCAATATGCTTACGCAGCAGCATACAGAAATTAGGCGCAGTCATAGGACTGGGCTTATTCTTGGAAGTAAAATAAATCAGCGGAAGAGAAGCACTGGCCGAAAGCAGCAGCCTGCACTGCCCATTCGCCCCCTTCCCCGTAATCAAAAGCTCATCCGCCTCCGGCTGAGCAATCTTATTAAACCGTCCTCCATCCAAATTCAAATGCAGCTCCTTCACCATAGCCGCAATCGTAATCCCATCAAAAGCCATATAAAAACACTCCTTTTTAAATAATACTCACAATAATCAAAATCTCAATCCCCAATATGACTGATAACAATTTTATAATTGACAGGTAATACATAAAATCTAAACATCACCTACGTCAGAAAGGCAAAGCCCTTTCTGACAAACAAACTATAATAAGCTTTTCTGAAAGCCGTTCAATTTAAAGGATATACCATATACCTCCAACAGCCAGCTACCAGCAGGAGAAAATAAATAGTTCCGGGCGCATTTGCAGGGGTTGTAGTAACTCTTAGGCTTCGGGAATCTGCGTTATGAAAAAAACAGCAACCTGTCTGAGCGAAGCGAGTTTTGCTGTTTTTTTCATGCCTTTAGCAGATTTCCGAAGCCTTAGAGTTGACTAAACCCCGAAACCGCGCCCGGAACTATTTATTTTCTCCTGCGTCCCACCTGCGTCCCACCTGCGGCGTCCCTTCTGCTAGTATACCACACATTTCCTACCGCCATCAACGAAAAAATGTTTGACTCCCATTCTATAATGAACTATAATAAATCTGTATGTAAACCAGAACAGGCACACATACCCCGACACTAATAGACAGACAAAGAGAGAAAAACTATGATAAAAAGCATGACAGGTTTCGGCCGGGCAGAAGTCGTGACCAAAGAAAGAAAAATAACAATCGAACTAAAATCTGTCAACCACAGATACCTGGACCTCAGCATCAAAATGCCCAGAAAACTCAACTTCCTGGAAGGCGCAGTCAGAAACCTGATGAAAACCTACATCCAGAGAGGCAAAGTTGATGTATACATCACATACGAAGACTACACCCTGGACAACGGAGCTCTCAAATACAACAGAGAACTCGCATCCGAATACATCACCTGTCTTAAACAGATGCAGCAGGACTTTGACCTTGACTACGATATCAAAGTCAGCACCCTGTCACGCTATCCGGAGGTACTTGTCATGGAAGAACAGTCTGTTGATGAGGAAGCACTCTGGGAATCTCTGGAACCGCCCCTTCGCGAGGCATGTGAGAAATTTGTCCAGACAAGGATACTGGAAGGCAGAAATCTTGAGAAAGACCTTATCGGAAAACTGGACAGCCTTGAAGAAAAAGTATTACGTGTAGAAGCCTGCTCTCCGGAAGTAGTCAATGCCTACAGGACCAAACTGGAAGCAAAAGTTTCCGAGCTGCTGGAAGACACACAGATCGACGACAACCGCATCGCAGCAGAAGTCATCCTGTTTTCAGACAAAATCTGCAATGATGAGGAAACCGTCCGCCTTCACAGCCACATCAGGAACATGAAAAAGATGCTTACAACAGAGAAAGAAGGCATCGGACGCAAACTGGACTTCATGGCACAGGAAATGAACAGAGAAGCAAACACGATTTTATCCAAATCAAGTGATCTGGAGATTTCCAACATTGCCATTGATCTGAAAACAGAGATCGAGAAAGTCAGAGAACAGATCCAGAACGTAGAATAGAGGAAGAAAACGTGGCAAGACTTATTAATATCGGTTTTGGAAATGTAGTCAATTCACAGAAAATCGTGGCAGTGGTAAGCCCGGATGCGGCACCTGTAAAAAGAATGGTGCAGAGCATAAAGGGAACCCGGTCACTGATTGATGCAACTCAGGGGCGAAAGACAAAAGCAGTGATCGTCACAAGCGACGATTATCTGGTGCTCAGCGCACTTCAGCCTGAGACCATTGCCCGGAGATTTGCAGAAATATATGAAAACGAGGATAAGGGAGAGACCCATGAATAAAGGAATTTTAGTAGTGGTTTCCGGATTTTCCGGTGCAGGAAAAGGCACAGTAATGAAACGCCTCATGGAGAAATATGATGGTTATGCATTATCTGTCTCCGCAACAACCAGAAAACCCCGTCCCGGTGAAGAGGACGGCAGAGAATATTTCTTCCGTACAAGGGATGAATTTGAGAAGCTGATCGAAGAGGATGCATTGCTTGAATATGCCCAGTATGTGGAAAATTATTACGGCACTCCACGCTCTTATGTCGAAGAGCAGCTTCAGGCAGGCAGAAATGTAATCCTTGAGATCGAAATCCAGGGCGCAATGAAGATCAAAGAGAAAATACCGGAAGCACTTCTGGTGTTTGTAACTCCGCCGACTGTGGAGGAACTGGAACGCCGTCTCACAGGCAGAGGAACAGAAACCGCACAGGTGATCGCAGACAGACTTGCAAGAGCTGGTGAAGAGGCAGAAGGTATGGGACAATATGACTATATTCTTGTCAACGATACTGTAGAGGAATGCGTAGACCATCTTCATCAGATTATTGTGAGTGAACATTCCAGAGTATCCAGAAATGCAGAATTTATCGCAGATATCCAGAAACAGACAAAAGCATTTCAGAAATGATAAACATGCGGCCCAGACCGCTTAAAAGAAAGGAGAAAATACATGATACATCCGTCTTATACAGAATTAATCGAAGCAATCAATACAAACAGTGAGGACGACGATACAACAATGTCCCTTAACAGCCGTTATTCCCTTGTACTTGCTGCAAGTAAACGTGCACGCCAGATCATTGCAGGTTCCAAACCAATGGTAGAGGGTGCGGAAGGCAAGAAACCTCTCTCAGTTGCGATCGACGAGCTCTACAAAGGAAAAGTAAAGATCCTTGCTCCGGAAGAAGAGGATGAAGAAGGAACAGAACAGACAGCTGAGGCACAGACAGAAGAATCAGCACAGGCTTCTGAAATCACAGAGACTGCTGAAACAGCAGAAGAAACAACTGCAGAAACAACTGAAGAGTAAGAACTGATGGTAACACAATAGATAAACAAAAGGATGTGTCTGAGAATTACAGAGGTATATTTTCAGGCACATTCTTATAGGAGAATTTATGAAATTATTATTCGTATCATTAGGCTGTGACAAGAACCTTGTAGATTCCGAAGAAATGCTTGGACTTCTTACAGGTAACGGGTTCGAGATCGTAGATGATGAAACTGAAGCAGAGGCCATTGTGGTGAACACCTGCTGCTTTATCAATGACGCAAAGGAAGAGAGCGTCAACACCATCCTTGAGATGGCAGAATACAAGAAAACCGGGAGCTGTAAAGTCCTGGTTGTCACAGGATGTATGGCACAGCGTTATAAGAATGAGATCATTGAGGAAGTACCGGAAGTAGATGCAGTACTTGGCACAACTTCCTACGGAGACATCCTTAAGGCAATCCGTGAAGCAATGGAAGGAAAACATTTCCAGGAATTTAAAGATATTGATTATCTTCCGGAAAAGCTTGGCAAACGTGTTCTCACAACAGGCGGACATTTCGGATACCTCAAGATAGCAGAAGGCTGTGATAAACACTGCACCTACTGTATCATCCCGAAACTTCGCGGTAAATTCCGAAGCGTTCCGATGGAACGTCTGGTAACACAGGCAAAGGAGATGGCAGAGGAAGGCGTAAAAGAGCTGATCCTTGTCGCACAGGAGACAACCGTATATGGAACTGATATATATGGAAAGAAATCTCTTCATATCCTCCTGAAAGAGTTATGCAAGATCAAAGGAATCCGCTGGATCCGCGTGCTTTACTGCTATCCGGAGGAAATTTATGATGAACTGATCCAGACCATGAAAGAGGAGAAGAAGATCTGCCATTATCTGGATCTTCCGATCCAGCATGCAAGTGACCGTATCTTAAAGAGAATGGGAAGAAGGACAACACAGGCAGAGCTGGTGGAGATTGTAAATAAGCTTCGTCGGGAGATTCCTGACATCGTGCTCCGTACCACTCTGATCTCCGGATTCCCCGGGGAAACACAGGAAGACCACGAAGAGCTGATGAGCTTTGTGGATGAGATGGAATTTGACCGTCTGGGAGTATTTACTTACTCACCGGAAGAAGATACACCTGCAGCAACGATGCCTGATCAGGTTGCGGAAGAAGTCAAAGAGGCCAGACGTGACGAGATCATGGAGCTTCAGCAGGAGATCTCCTATGATAAGGGAACTGACCGTATCGGACAGGAACTTCTCGTGATGATCGAGGGAAAAGTTGCAGATGAGAGCGCATACATTGGCAGAACTTACGGAGATGCACCAAAGGTCGACGGTTATATTTTTGTGCAGACAGGAGAACTCCTGATGACAGGAGATTTTGCAAAGGTACGTGTGACCGGTGCACTGGAATATGATTTGATAGGAGAGTTGGCAGATGAATACACCGAATAAACTTACAGTAGCCAGAATGATCCTGGTTCCGTTTCTTGTACTGTTTATGCTTACAGACTTGGGCGGTGAGGCAAACCGCTATATAGCACTTGCTATTTTTGTTGTTGCAAGTGTGACCGACTGGTTTGACGGAAAGCTTGCCAGAAAATACAATCTGGTGACAAACTTTGGAAAATTCATGGATCCTCTTGCAGACAAGCTGCTTGTGTGTTCTGCAATGATCTGCTTTATTGAACTGGAAAAACTTCCGGCATGGTTTGTTATCATTATTATAGGAAGAGAATTTATTATCAGCGGATTCCGTCTGATCGCAGCCGAGAACGGTGTTGTGATCGCGGCAAACTACTGGGGCAAATTCAAGACGGTTTCCCAGATGATCATGATCATTTTACTGCTGATCGATCTGGGCGGAGTGTTTGATATTCTGGAACAGATATTTATCTGGCTTTCTCTGGCACTTACCGTTATTTCCCTGATCACATATATCTGGCAGAACAGGAGTGTTCTGTCCATGCAGGATTAGAAAGAAGGCTTTAAATATGGCTTCAGAAAAGGAATCATCAGAAGAATCAGCATTAGAAGAAACAGTTGTAGGACTCCTGAAAAAAAAGAAAATGACACTGTCTCTTGCCGAGTCCTGTACAGGCGGTGCGGTAGCAGCGGACATCGTAAATGTGCCGGGAGCTTCTGAGGTATTTATGTGCGGCTATGTCACATATACAAACCGCGCCAAAAGAAAATGTCTTGGAGTAAAGAAGAGCACACTGAAGAAAGAAGGTGCTGTCTCAGCCAAATGTGCCGGACAGATGGCAAAAGGCGGTGCGAAAGCAGCCAAAACCGATGTCTGTCTCTCTGTGACAGGACTTGCAGGTCCGGGCGGTGGAACAGAGGAAACACCGGTGGGAACTGTATTTATGGGATGTTACTGTGCAGGAAAGACAACTGTGAGGGAATTTCACTTTGAGGGCGACAGAAAAAGTATCAGAGACCAGGCAGTTGAACAGGCACTGACATTTATCTGCGACAGGCTGCGCAAATATGACAGATAATAATTGGTGACAAGTTACATTACTGAACATAAGAGTACATTTCGGAAAGTTGATGAAATGTACTCTTTTTGTTATCATGGCAATTCATATTAACCGAATCAGGTAAGTTTTCTGCGGAGTCTGCGAAAAGCAATAAGCAGTGAGTGGGGACTTGGTCACCGCATCATTTTCATAAGGTTCACTACTTTATCAAGTTTTTGTGCCTCTGCGGGAGATTTTCCCATCTTCAGCACTTCAATGATCGCAGAAATCTCATCAGCATTAAATTTCAGACCACCTTTTTTTCCCTGAGCAGCTGCGCTCATCAGGAAAGGCAGCATCTCATTTGCACCCTTTGAACTTCCCTGGGAAGCCAGATTCTGAAGCATATCAAGCTTGGAACGGTCCATACCTGCAAGCTTCGGGTTGTTGCGCCAGTCATCATTCATGGGAATCCTCCTTCTCACCATCTGCAGGCTGATTCATGAGCTGCAGCATCTGAACCATAGCCATCATATTTACCATCTGATTTAATTTATCCCTGCTGGGACCATAACAGAAGCTGCGGATATCATTGACGATATCCACCGGATTCTGGGCCGGCATGCTCATGGCACACAGATCGCTGCCGGAACTTCTTTTGCTGAAAACAGAAACCGTATTGATAAATTCAACCGCTTTTTCATAGACTGAGAAAATCTGCTGTCCTTTTGGTGGAAGATAAGGAATGGCGGCTTTTATCATCTGTCCGCGGTCAGAACTGACCATCTGATCCAGTAAAGTCTGTGAAATCTGCTCTTCATTCATAATATCTGCTTCCATTTTATGTTTTTTATTAACAGAATATGACGGGGAGAAGGATTCTGACATATAATAAAGTAGAATTTAAGTAACTGTGAGACTGCTTTACTGCACGTTGCCTCAAATTTTATGGAATTGCTGCAGGTATCATGCGTTTGCAGTTGCAAAAAAATGGAGAATCAGATATGGGATCAGAGTCAGAAGAAAAGAAAGAAATGCTTATTATAAATGGAAATGCTTTTTATGAGATAGATCTGGAGTGTGTGAAAAAGAAAAAACAATGTGTTCAGACAGTGTACCCGGAAAAGAAAACAGACAGGATCAATTCCCGGAATATGAAAGATAAGGATAATATCAGGCAGCATGAATAATAAGGACGAAATTATAATCCTGTAAAATATAAAGAGGCAGAGGGAAAGACCCCCCTGCCAACAGAAAATGATTGTCAGCAGCCACATCCACAGCCATTGTTTCCACATAACAGAAGCAGCACGATAATAATCCAGCAGTTGTCACCGTTGCCACATCCGCCGCAGCCATTGCTGCATCCGCAGTTATTGTTTCCGCACAGGCACAGAAGGATGATGATCCAGAGGATATTACAGCAGGAATTATTTCCGCCTGAAAGTCCCCATCCACTGTTACATCCACATCCGTTATTACATCCGCAGCCATTGTCGCATCCGCATCCGCTGTTATTAGCGCAGCCACATCCGCATCCTCCTCTGTCCTCACATCCGCAATTTGTAGCAGCTAAGTCGCTCATATTAAATCCTCCGTTTTTTTTCTTTACAATCCTATCATATGTGGAACCGCAAAAAGTGTTACAGTTTCATCATTGTTCATTATGTTCACAGTAACCAATAACCTTAAGTTCGATGCGAATTGTTGCTTTTCACAAGTTGACAATAATATATGAATCCGATATAATATACCACGTAACAAATCTGTAATGATTGAGAAAGAAATGCAACAATAACCCAATTAAAACGTAAAACAATACGTATAAAAAGAGAGGAAACGGAGAATAAGAATGAAGAAACATGGGAAACTATTGTTAAAGTATCTGCTCCTTTTTGTGATGACCGTTTTTGTAATGGGCTGTTTTAGTGTATCCGCGGCAACAAAAACAGGATTTGTCACTCAGAAAGGGAAAACCTATTACATAAACAAAGACGGTTCCAAACAGAAAGGCTGGCTGGAACTTAAGGGTAAGAAATATTACTTTAATAAGAAAACAGGAGTTCAGGTAAAAGGCTGGGTAAAAGACTCCAGCGGACAGGCAATCCGATACTTTACCAGCGGAGCCGGATATATGGTGACAGGATTTATCACTGATTCCAATGGAAATACCCGTCATTTTGATGAGACAACAGGCCTGCTGACAAGAGGCTGGCTCACAGATACAGATGAATATAAATATTATTTTTACAGCGGTTCCGGCGTTATGGCCAAAGGCTGGGTGGAGAACAAAAAAGAACAGAAACGCTATTTCAGTCAGGCCAATGGACGTATGTGTACAGGCTGGGTGAAGAGCAGTGCCGGAAATTACAGATACTTTAAGCCGTCAAATGGAATAATGTATACAGGTCTGGAGAAAATTGACTCAGACTATTACTATTTTTCAAAATCAACCGGTGTCCGTTATCAGAAAGGTTTCGGAACCGTAGGAAGTAAGAAATATTATTTCAACCCTTCAGATGGTAAGGCGAAGACAGGCTGGCTTGAACTTGATGGAAAGAAATATTATTTTGATACATCAGGAGTGATGCTGGCAAATACCATCGCTTCCATTGACGGAACTACATACAGGTTTGATTCTGACGGTGCTGCAACAAAGACTTCCGGTAATGATTACACAGTAGAGGGCAAATATGTCAAGGTCTTTGATGCGAAGAATAATAAATACTACTATATGGAAGAAGAGTTCCTGGAACATCCGGGAATTGCAGACGGAAAGGTGTCAGATCTGGATCTTCTGGCAGCAGTGTGTGATGCAGAAGCAGGAGATCAGGGAGTCGTGGGAATGGAGGCAGTTGCGCTTTGCGTATTAAACTGTACCATTGACCAGTATAAAGAATTTCCGTCACAGATCCGTTATGTGGTATATCAGGGAAAACCTACCCAGTATGCGGTTGTCACAGACGGAGCACTTCTTAAAAGACTGAAAGGCCAGTTTGAGGACAGGACCAATGCCTATGCGGCAGCAAAGGCAGCCATGGAAGTGTTCAGTAACTATGTGAATCATGGCACAAAGAGAACACTCCCGGGATTTAAGACAAAGGATTTCAATTACAAATTCTTTATGACTCCGGCAGCATTTAAGGCACAGAACCTTAATTTCAGCAAGCTGGAATATGAACAGTACAAAGGACATGTATTCTTTGTGGACTGGATTTCAGGGTGAGTACATTAATGCTTTAAGTTGGTGAAATATGAAGAGGATTGTTATAAATTCCTTGACAAATAAATTTTGTATTTGTATACTTGCAGATATATGATATAAAAAAGCACAGATGGGAAAGAGTAACATAGGGAAAACAGACAGAGAGCTGCCGGCAGGTGAGAGGCGCGTGGGGAACTTATGTGAATACCTCCCGGAGCTCTGCACCGAACACCTCAGAGATATTGTAAGGTAAGTAGGCTGCAGCGGAGTGGCATCCGTTAACATGCTTAAGTAACAGAGAGAACCGTTGTTTATCATAACAATGGCATGGTTTGTTACTTATTGAGGCAGAGAATGCGAGTTTTCTGCGAATTTAGGTGGTATCGCGGGACCCGGTTCTCGTCCTAAAGGGACAGGAACCGGGTTGTTTTATTTTATTACGAGGAGGAAACAAACAATGACAGTTTGGGACGAGCTGAAAGCCCGTGGTCTGATTGCCCAGGTAACAGACGAAGAAGAGATCAAAGAAATGGTAAATAATGGAAAAGCCACATTTTACATTGGCTTTGACCCTACCGCAGACAGCCTTCACGTAGGACATTTCATGGCGCTTTGCCTGATGAAACGTCTGCAGATGGCGGGAAATAAACCAATCGCATTATTAGGCGGCGGAACAGGTATGATCGGTGACCCGTCCGGAAGATCTGATATGCGTCAGATGATGACAGTGGAGACCATTCAGCACAACATCGACTGCTTCAAGAAACAGATGGAGCGTTTCATCGACTTCTCAGACGGCAAGGCATTAATGGTAAACAATGCAGACTGGCTGATGAATTTAAATTATGTAGAAGTACTTCGTGATGTTGGACCACATTTCTCTGTAAACCGTATGCTCTCTCACGAGTGCTACAAACAGCGTATGGAACGTGGACTTACATTCCTTGAGTTCAACTATATGATCATGCAGAGCTACGACTTCTACATGCTGTATCAGAAATACGGCTGCACCATGCAGTTCGGCGGTGATGACCAGTGGGCAAATATGCTTGGCGGTACAGAGCTGATCCGCCGTAAACTTGGAAAAGACGCTTACGCCATGACGATCACACTTCTTCTGAACTCCGAAGGTAAGAAGATGGGTAAAACACAGTCCGGTGCTGTATGGCTTGACCCGGAGAAGACTTCTCCTTTCGATTTCTATCAGTACTGGAGAAACGTGGATGATGCAGATGTTATCAAATGTATGCGTCTCCTTACCTTCCTTCCGTTAGAAGAAATCGATGAGATGGCGAAATGGGAAGGAAGCCAGTTGAATAAAGCAAAAGAAATCCTTGCATACGAGCTGACAAATCTGGTTCATGGCGAAGAGGAAGCAAAGAAAGCGCAGGAAGGCGCAAGAGCACTTTTTGCAGGCGGCGCTGATACAGCACATATGCCGACAACTGAGCTTGCAGACGAAGACTTCTCAGAAGAAGGAACAATCGACCTGATCTCCATGCTTGTAAAAGCAGGAATGGTTCCAACACGTTCCGAGGGACGTCGCGCCATTGAACAGGGCGGTGTTTCCATTGACGGTGAGAAGATCACAGATGTGAAATACACAGTTGCCAAAGATGCACTTACAGGTGAAGGTGTAGTGCTGAAAAAAGGCAAAAAGAAATTCAATAAAGTTCTGGCAAAATAAAAAATTCATTATAGAAATATCGGCGGATACTGCTGAACCGGTGCCGCCGATTTCAGGAGGAAAAGATTATGAAGAAATACGGAGTAAACGAACTTCGTCAGATGTTCCTCGACTTCATGGAGAGCAAAGGACATCTGGTAATGAAAAGCTTTTCCCTGGTACCACAGGGAGATAAGAGTCTTCTGCTGATCAACGCAGGTATGGCTCCGCTGAAACCATATTTTACAGGTGCTGAAATCCCGCCGAGAACAAGAGTAAGTACCTGCCAGAAGTGTATCCGTACAGGTGATATCGAGAATGTAGGTAAAACTGCACGTCACGGTACATTCTTTGAGATGCTTGGTAACTTCTCCTTTGGTGACTACTTTAAGAAAGAAGCCATCCACTGGTCCTGGGAATTCCTCACAGAGGTAGTAGGACTGGATGCAAACCGTCTGTATCCTTCCGTATATCTGGAAGATGATGAAGCATTTGACATCTGGAACAAAGAAATCGGAATCCCGGCTGACAGAATTTTCCGTTTTGGAAAAGAAGATAACTTCTGGGAGCATGGTGCAGGTCCCTGTGGTCCATGTTCAGAGATCTATTATGACCGTGGAGAGAAGTATGGTTGCGGAAAACCTGGCTGTACAGTAGGATGTGACTGTGACCGTTACATGGAAGTATGGAACAACGTATTTACCCAGTTTGAGAACGATGGTAACGGAAATTATACAACACTGAAACAGAAGAACATTGATACAGGTATGGGTCTGGAACGTCTGGCAGTTGTTGTGCAGGACGTAGATTCCATCTTCGATGTAGATACTATCTGCGCACTGCGTAACCTGGTATGTAAGATCTCCGGAAAAGAATACGAGAAGAATTATAATGATGACGTATCCATCCGTCTGATCACAGACCATATCCGTTCTGCAACATTTATGATCTCCGACGGTATCATGCCTACAAACGAAGGCCGCGGTTATGTACTCCGCCGTCTGATCCGTCGTGCAGCACGTCACGGACGTCTTCTTGGAATCGAAGGCACCTTCCTTGCAAAATTAAGTGAAGAAGTGATCAATGGTTCCAAAGCAGGATATCCGGAGCTGGAAGAGAAGAAAGAATTTATCTTTAAAGTTCTCACAAATGAAGAAAACCAGTTCAACAAGACCATTGACCAGGGTCTTCGTATCCTTGGAGAGATGGAAGATGAGATGAAAGCAGCAGGAGAGAAAACACTTTCCGGCGAAAATGCATTCAAATTATATGATACTTACGGATTCCCGATGGATCTTACAAAAGAGATCCTTGAGGAAAAAGGATATGATATCGATGAAGCTGGCTTCCAGAAATGTATGGAAGAGCAGAGAAACAAAGCACGTTCTGCACGTGAAGTGACAAACTATATGGGTGCTGACGCAACTGTATATGATGATATTGATGTAAATGTTACAACAGAATTCGTAGGATACGATCATCTTACCTTTGATTCCAAAGTAACAGTCCTTACAACAGAGACAGAGATCGTAAACTCCCTGATGGAAGGACAGAAAGGAACTGTCTTTACAGAGCAGACTCCATTCTACGCAACTATGGGTGGACAGGTCGGAGATACAGGTGTGATCGAAACTGCAAACGGTAAGTTCGTAGTAGAAGACACCATCAAGCTTCGCGGCGGTAAATTCGGACATGTAGGTCATATGGAATCCGGTATGATCTCCACAGGCGAAACTGTTTCCCTGAAAGTGGATGAAGCTGCAAGAAGAGACACTGAGAAGAACCACAGTGCAACACATCTTCTTCAGAAAGCATTAAAGACAGTTCTTGGAAGTCATGTAGAACAGAAGGGTTCTCTGGTAACACCGGACAGACTTCGTTTCGACTTTGCTCATTTCCAGGCTATGACAGCTGATGAGATCGCACAGGTAGAAGCGCTTGTTAATAAAGAAATCCAGGCTGGTCTTGAAGTCCGTACAGATGTTATGGATGTGGAAGAGGCTAAGAAATCCGGAGCAATGGCTCTGTTCGGAGAGAAATATGATCAGAAGGTACGTGTGGTATCTATGGGCGACTTCTCCAAGGAACTCTGCGGTGGTACTCATGTGGCAAACACAGGCAACATCATGCTGTTCAAAATTGTTTCCGAATCCGGTATTGCAGCAGGTGTGCGCCGTATTGAAGCTCTGACAGGAAATGGTGTTCTGGAATACTATAAGAAACAGGAAGAACTGCTTCATGAAGCTGCAAAAGCTCTCAAAGCAAATCCTGCAGAGATCGTAGAGAAGATCGGACATCTTCAGGGAGAAGTAAAGGCACTCTCCAGTGAGAACGAATCCTTAAAGAGCAAACTGGCTCAGGGAGCTTTGGGAGATGTTATGGATAAAGTAGTAGAAGTCAAAGGTGTGAAACTTCTTGCTGCAAAAGTAGACGGAGTGGATATGAACGGACTTCGTGACCTTGGCGACCAGCTGAAAGGCAAACTTGGTGAAGGTGTTGTCCTTCTGGCAGCAGTAAACGGTGAGAAAGTAAACCTTCTTGCAATGGCTACTGATGCAGCACAGAAAGCAGGCGCTCACGCAGGTAACCTGATCAAAGCAGTGGCAGCTATCGTAGGCGGTGGCGGCGGCGGACGTCCGAACATGGCTCAGGCCGGCGGAAAGAACCCTGCCAAAGCTCAGGAAGCCGTAGATGCAGCAGCAGGAATCCTTGAAGGTCAGATAAAGTAAAAATTGTTACTGCTCACTTTGTGACCAGCAACACGCTTTGCGATGCACAGAATTTATGCTAATCGCATAAATTCGCGCGGTATGTCTCGGGATTTTGGCATATACATGCCAAAACACCTCGCGGGATAGTGGCGTGTGAATAGTAACTAAAAAAATCTGCAAAATTTAACCAAAAAGATGTTGACGAACCCACAGGCAATGATATATAATATCACTTGTGCAAGAAAAAATACCCAGACAGTTGTATTTTAGCACAATCTACAACTGGAGGGAGGTTAGGTGTGAGTCTATGTCAAACGTAATCGTAAAAGAGAACGAGACTTTAGATAGCGCTCTTCGCAGATTCAAGAGAAGCTGTGCAAAAGCAGGAATCCAGCAGGAAATCCGCAAAAGAGAGCATTACGAGAAACCAAGCGTTCGTCGTAAAAAGAAATCTGAAGCCGCAAGAAAACGTAAATATAATTAATTGTGCGCAAAAATCCCTGGCAGTTCTGTCAGGGATTTTTATCATAATTTGGACAATAATCAGGGGAAGGAAGTAATCTTGAAGGCAGAAAATAACAAAATACTTAAAGAAAAGAAAAACTGGATCCTTTTACTGTTTAAAAAACTGGCAAAGCTGATTTTCAACAGAATCTTTTATGTTGCGGTTGCAATGCTTGTCCAGCTCGGATGGATCTTAATGATGGTACTGCGTCTGGCCGCTTATTCCAGATATATTGATATCGGATTGAGGCTGATAGGTATTGTGCTGGTATTATGGATCCTGAATAAGGAAATAAATCCTTCCTACAAACTGGCCTGGACAATGCTAATCCTGATCCTGCCAATTCTTGGAGTGGTATTATATTTTGTATTTGGACGTTCCAGGATCGCTGCGATCATGCAGCAGCATTTTGAACAGAGGATTGAGGAGAGCAGGGAGTATCTGCGGGATCGGCCACAGACGAGGCAGAAGCTGGAGGCTCTGGATCCCTCGGCTTCAAATCAGTCCAGATATATTTCGGATGTTTCCAGATTTCCGGTCCATGAGAACACAACTGCAGAGTATTTTCAGGTAGGAGACGATATGTTTCCGGTGCTTGTGAGGGAACTGAAACAGGCGAAGAAATACATTTTTATTGAATATTTCATTATCAATGATGGGGTGATGTGGCAGACAATCCTGAATATTCTGGAAAAGAAAGCTGAGGAGGGCGTGGATGTACGCCTGATCTATGATGGATTTGGCTGTCTCACAACACTTCCCCATAAATATTATGAAGAGCTTCAGAAAAAAGGAATCAAATGTCAGGTATTTAATCCTTTCCGTCCCATTTTGAATATTATCCAGAATAACCGGGATCACAGGAAGCTTTGTATCATTGACGGATGGGTTGGATTTACGGGAGGCATCAATCTTGCAGATGAATATATCAACCAGAAAGAGCGTTTCGGACACTGGAAGGATACCGCTGTTATGCTCAAGGGAGAAGCTGTCTGGAATATGACGGTAATGTTTCTCCATATGTGGGCGGTGATCGGCAGATCTGAAGAAAGTATTGATTATGAAGCCTATTTTCCCCACAGATATCATGAGGGAGAATTTGAGAGTGACGGATTTGTCCAGCCATTCTGTGATACACCTCTGGATGAGGAGGTTGTCGGTGAAGATGTATATCTGAACATTATCAACAAAGCAAAAAAATATGTATATATCTGTACTCCTTATCTGATCATAGACAATGAGATGATGACTGCCCTCTGTCTGGCAGCCAAAAGCGGGGTGGATGTGCGTATTATGACGCCGGGAATCCCTGACAAGAAGCTGGTATTTATCCTTACCCAGTCCTATTACAGGCAGCTTCTGGAAGCCGGTGTAAAGATTTATGAATATCAGCCCGGTTTCCTTCACGCAAAATCCTTTGTGAGTGATGATGAGATTGGAGTTGTGGGAACCATCAACCTGGATTATCGAAGTCTTTATCTTCATTTTGAGGATGGTGTATGGATCTACAGAAACAGAGTAATACAGGATATAAAAGATGATTTTATCCAGACTATGGAATATTGCAGGCAGATAGAACCGGAATTCTGCCTGAACAGAAATATAGGGCTGCGTATCATGCAGAATATTTTCCGCGTATTTGCGCCACTGATGTAAAATGAGCACTGAAAATCGTATTTTTATGGTTTTCAGTGCTTTTTATCGTTACTGTTCACTGGTAATATCCCGCGAGGTGTTTTTTGTGAGCGAAGGTCACAGAAAACTCGAGATATACCGCGCGAATTTATGCGATTAGCATAAATTCTGTGCATCGCGAAGCGTGTTACTGAGAACGGAGTGAACAGTAACTTTTTATCTGATTATGATCAGGTATCGGATCGGATTAAGATGCATTATTTTATTGGATTGCTATATAATGAATAAAGAAAGTAGTCTTAGAGCGTGCGCCGGCAGCCTGCCGGTACATTGATCGGAGAGATAATATGCGAAAAAAATGGATCTCCATAATATGCGCTGTGATCATCATGGTCTGCACTATCATTACCCCTGCTTATGCCGCCGGAATCTTTTTGCCTGAGGAAAGCAATACCAAACAGGCAGAATCCACAGATCTTATTGAAGCACCATCAGGAATCTTAATGGAAGCGCAGACAGGAACAGTCGTTTATCAGAAGGATGCGGATACCAGACGAAGCCCTGCCAGTATCACGAAGATCATGACTCTGATCCTGATCTTTGATGCTCTGGATAAAGGCAGCCTGAAAATGGACGACACAGTCACAACCAGTGCCCATGCAAAGTCAATGGGCGGTTCTCAGGTGTTTCTGGAGGAGGGGGAAATCCAGACAGTGGAAACCCTGATCAAATGCATTGTAATCGCGTCAGGAAACGATGCCAGCGTAGCAATAGCAGAGCATATCTGCGGCAGTGAACAGGAATTTGTCCGCCGCATGAATGAACGGGCAGAAGGACTTGGGATGAAAAATACTCATTTTGAAGACTGCTGTGGTCTGACAGAATCTCCTGATCATTACACAACAGCCAGAGACATTGCCATCATGAGTCGGGAACTGATCACAAAATATCCGAAAATTCTGGAATATTCTTCCATATGGATGGAAAATATCACCCATGTGACCAGGCAGGGGACAAAGGAATTCGGACTTACCAATACCAACAAACTGATCCGCAGCTACGAGGGCTGTGTCGGCCTGAAAACAGGAAGCACCAGCATTGCAAAATACTGTCTCAGCGCAGTCGCCAAAAGAAATGACATTACTCTGATCGCAGTAGTGATGGCAGCCCCGGACTATAAAGTGCGATTTAAAGATGCAGCCTCCATGTTAAATTATGGCTTTTCAAAATGCAGCCTGTACATAGATAAGAAAATGGAAGCTCTGCCTGAGATCCCGGTCAGAAATGGAAAGAAAAAGACGGTTTCCCTGGTTTATGAAGAACAGTTCCACTATCTGGATACCACAGGACAGAATATCGGGAATGTAGAAAGAAAGCTGAGAATCCACAGGGAAGTAAAGGCTCCGGTGAAAAAGAACACCCTGGCAGGGGAGATGATCTATTCCGTCGATGGGAAGGAACTGGGAAGAGTGCGGATCCTTTATGGGGAAAATGCAGGAAAAGCCACATATCCGGACTGCCTGAAAAAAGTCGTCATGAGATTGTAAACGTTACTGAGAACAGAGTGAACAGTAACCTGTAAACAAAAAGTATTTTGGACAGTTTTATAATTTTTTGACAAAGGACAGCAATCCGATGTATAATAAAATCCAAATGGGTATTGAGGGAAATAAAAAACAAAAGGAAGGTACTATATAATGAAAGAAATCCGCACAGAAGATGCCGTAGGGCATATTTTATGCCATGACATCACACAGATTATCAAAGATGTAAAAAAAGGGGTGCTTTTTAAGAAAGGTCATATTGTCAGAGAAGAGGATATTCCTCTGTTACTCTCTGTAGGAAAAGAACATTTATATGTGTGGGAGAAGAAAGAAGGAATCCTTCATGAGAATGAAGGCGCAGAGATCCTTTATAAGATCTGTGCCGGAGATTCGGACACCATGCATGGTTCTGATATAAAAGAGGGAAAAATCGAGCTGATCGCAGACATTGACGGAGTGCTTAAGATCCGCAGGGAAGCTCTGCTGGCTGTCAACTCACTTGGAGAGATGATGATCGCATCCCGCCATGGAGATTTTCCTGTAAAGAAGGGCGACAAACTGGCAGGAACCAGAATTATCCCTCTGGTGATTGAGAAGGAGAAAATGGATCGTGCAGCAGAGGTGGCAGGCACAGAGCCGATCTTTTCCATTTTGCCATATAAGAAGAAAAAGGTGGGTATCGTAACAACAGGAAGTGAAGTGCAGAAAGGTCTGATCACTGACACCTTCACTCCTGTACTGAGAGATAAATTTGCAAAATTTCCATCAGAGGTCATCGGTCAGACAAAACCGGGTGATGATATGGAACAGATAACAGCCGATATCCTGAAATTTATCGAAGAGGGAGCCGATATGGTAGTCTGCAGCGGTGGAATGAGCGTGGATCCGGATGACAGAACTCCGGGTGCGATCAAAGCAACAGGAACCCGCATCGTATCCTACGGTGCACCCGTACTTCCGGGAGCTATGATGCTGGTTTCCTATTATGAGAAAGACGGCAGGCAGATACCGATCCTTGGGCTTCCGGGATGTGTTATGTATGCAAAGAATACCATCTTTGATCTGCTTCTGCCGAGACTGATGGCAGATGATGAGATCACATTATCAGAGATTAACCAACTTGGAGAGGGTGGACTCTGCCTGAACTGCGATGTCTGTACATTCCCGAACTGCGGATTCGGAAAATAATATCCCGCAGAATGCGTTGTCAGACACAAAGTGAACATAAAGGGAAAAGAAAACTTGCATGAAAAGATTTAAAACCGTACATTATACAATCCATTCTAACAAAATAAAGGATGCGAGAGGCATCAGATTTGCTGTGATCTCAGATCTTCATGGTATGGAATTTGGTCCTGATAACAGGAAACTTCGGGAGACGATTCACCGGTACAGACCGGATGGGATCCTCATTGCCGGCGATATGATCGTGAGAAATGATCCTGCTTCTTTAAAGACTGCATCATCTCTTCTGAGTAGCCTTGCTCAGCAATATCCGGTTTATTATGCGCTGGGAAACCATGAATATAAGCTGTACAGGACAGATCCTCAGGAGAACTGTATGGCAGCCCGATATCAGGAATATGAAAAAGAGCTGAAGACAGCCGGGATCCATATCCTGCATAATGAATCCTGCAGCCTGCAGGTGGGAAAAACCAGCCTTACTGTCTATGGCTTGGAAATACCTCTGATTTATTATAAGAAGCCATTTTCTCCACAGCTTAAAAGAGAGGAAGTCAGGGAACTGATCGGAGAACCATCTTCCGATTCCCTGAATATTCTTCTGGCTCACAGTCCCAAATATGGAGATACCTATTTTGACTGGGGGGCAGATCTGATTTTGAGCGGGCATTATCATGGAGGGATTGTAAGAATTGGCAGGCACAATGGGCTGCTTTCCCCACAGCTTCATCCATTTCCGAAGTTCTGCTGCGGAGATTTCCACAGGAAGGAACAGCATATGCTGGTAAGCGCAGGAGCAGGGGAACACACCATACCTGTAAGGATCCATAATCCCAGGGAATTGCTGATGGTGGATCTGAAACCGAATGCCTGAGAATATTGTTACTGTCTGCTGACTGTATGGCAGCGAAATATTTACTTGAAAAGGAAAAGACTGTGCTATGGGAATTCCGGTAAAGCTGGAAGTATTTGAAGGTCCTCTGGATCTCTTACTGCACCTTATCGAAAAAAATAAAATAGATATCTATGATATCCCCATCGTGGAGATCACAGATCAGTATATGGAATACATCCATGCCATGGAGCGGGAAGACCTTGGTGTTATGAGCGAGTTTATGGTTATGGCAGCCACATTGCTGGATATCAAGTGTAAAATGCTTCTCCCGAAAGAAGTCAATGATGAGGGAGAAGAGGAAGATCCAAGAGCGGAACTGGTGGAGAAACTTCTGGAATATAAGATGTATAAGTTTATGTCCTATGAGCTGAAGGACAAGATGGACGATGCGGCAAATGTATTCTTTAAAGAGCCCACTCTTCCCGATGAGGTACTGCAGTACAGAGAGCCTGTAGATCCAAAGGAACTTCTGGCAGGTCTCACACTGGAGAAGCTGAATGCAATCTACAAGTCTATCATCCGCAGGCAGGAAGACAAGGTCGATCCTATCCGAAGCAAATTCGGAACCATCGAGAAGGAAGAGGTCAGTCTGTCTGATAAGATGATAGAGATCAAAGATTTTGCCCGTACCCATCGGAAATTCAGCTTCCGCAATCTCCTGGAGAGTCAGTGCTCGAAAGTACAGGTGATCGTCACCTTTCTCTCCATATTGGAACTGATGAAAATGGGACATATCCATGTGGAGCAGGACGGGCTGTTTGACGATATCTCTGTTGAAGTACAGACAGACCCGGATACATGGAAGAATCTTACAGAATTTGCGGAAGATGAACCATAGAATACGGAGATCAATATGTAATAAAAGGAATGAGGAAGACTGAGTGAAGATTAAGGAGACAGAAGCTGCGATAGAAGCAATACTTTTTGCAATGGGCGGTTCCGTAGAACTGCCTCGGATCGCCAGAGCCATCGGTGTGGACGAGAAGACAACAGGAAGGATCATCCGCAATATGATGGACCGTTATCAGGAAGAGAACAGAGGCATCCAGATCATAGAGCTGGAGAATTCTTTCCAGATGTGTACAAAGAAAGAATATTATCAGTATCTGATCAATATTGCCCTGCATCCTCAGAAGCCGGCACTGTCAGATGTTATGCTGGAAACCTTATCCATCATTGCATACAAACAGCCGGTTACAAAGGCGGAGATCGAGAAGATCCGAGGGGTAAAATGTGACCACGCCATCAACAAGCTGGTAGAATACAGTCTGGTCAGGGAGCTGGGGCGTCTGGATGCCCCCGGACGTCCGATCCTGCTCGGGACCACGGAAGAGTTTCTGCGCTGCTTCGGCGTACAGGATCTGGAATCCCTGCCTGTCCCTGACCCTGTTCAGATCGAGGACTTTAAGGCAGAGGCAGAGGAAGAAATCCAGCTGAAACTGGATGTGTAAGATAAAGGAGAAAAAACTAATGCCAACCACATATGCGCATGATTTATTTGGAAAAGAAGTATATAAGAGACTGCCTTCAGATATGAAAGCCCTGATCCGCAGACATGGGGACTTGTACAGGATCGGTTTACATGGGCCGGATATCCTGTTCTACTATATGGTTTCAAAGAATCCTGTCACCCAGTTCGGGATTGAGATGCATCATGAGAAGGCAAGAGCCTTTTTTGAAGAAGGGATGAGGCAGGTCAGAAGAAATGATGATGAGGCACTTTTTGCATATCTTCTTGGATTTGGCTGTCATTATATTCTGGACTCCACATGCCATCCCTATGTAAATAAGATGGATGCAGAAGGAGTCATTCCTCACATTGTTCTGGAGAAGGAATTTGACCGTGTGCTTATGGAAGAGACAGGTAAAGATCCTGACCATTATTATCCGGCCTGCGGGATCATGCCGAAGATGGAATATGCCAGAGTGATCCACAGGGCCATTCCTCTGGTGAAAACCATAAACATTTATATTTCTGTCAGGATGATGAAAATTCTTACCAATTTCATGGTGTGTGATGACCATGGAAGAAAACGCAGGATTCTGGGGAAACTTCTGAGACTGGGAGGAGAGTCCATCGGCTCTGTCATTGAACATTTCATGACTGCCGAAGCAGTAGAGCAGGCAAAAGCTCCCATGCCTGAACTTGAGAGGCTTTACAGAGAGGCGGTTCCTGAAGCTGTGGAATATCTGGGAGAACTTTATACCTTAAGAGAGGGAGCTTATCATCTGAGCAAAAGATGGGACCGGACTTATAACGGGTAATGGGCATATCCCGATATTTTTCGGAACTGTGACAGTCATATTCCGGACATGCAGGCATAAATTATCTTATAGGGTGAAGCAAAATCCTGCAGATATCCTGTAAACAACAGATCTGTGAATAACCGTAAATTATGAACAGTGATATTCATGGATTGCCAGCATGTGAGGTGGAGTATGAGAATGAAACATATTGCCGCTGTCATTGTTGTGACGGCGGTATTATTGTTTACGCAGACATACACCTCCGCCCGGGGAGCGGAGTACAAAATACCTCAGACAGTAGACATGACACCTGTTGCAGAAGAACCGGCAGAACTGTACGCATTATCAGCAGTCCTCATGGACGGAGAGTCCGGCAGAGTACTCTATGAAAAGGACGGGGAGCGTCCTCTGGCAAATGCCAGCACAACCAAGGTGCTTACCTGTATTGTGGCACTGGAGAACTCTCCGGGGGATGATTATGTTCAGGTTTCTCAGAATGCGGCATCCCAGCCGGAAGTAAAGCTGGGACTTCAGAAAGGAGAACAGTATTATCTGGAGGATCTTCTGTATTCCCTTATGCTGAAAAGCCACAATGATACAGCGGTTGCCATTGCAGAACACTGCGGGGGAAGCGTGGAAGGCTTTGCCAGAATGCTTAACCGGAAAGCAAAACAGATAGGATGTAAGAATACGTATTTTATCACACCCAATGGCCTGGATGCTGAGGATGAGAACGGAAAACATCACACAACAGCCAAAGATCTGGCACTGATCATGCGCTATGCTATTAAAAACGAAACATTCCTGCACATTGCACAGACCAGAGACTATACATTCTCTGAGATCACAGGAAAGAGAACCTTTTCCGTACATAATGCCAACGCATTTCTTGACATGAGAGACGGAGTTCTTGCCGGAAAAACAGGCTATACTTCCCAGGCAGGCTACTGTTATGTATGTGCCTGGGAGAAAGAGGGCAAAACATTTATCGTCAGTCTCCTTGGCTGTGGATGGCCCAACCACAAAACCTATAAATGGAGTGACACAGAGAAACTGCTGGACTTCGGAGATTACAACTATGAGTACGAAACCTACTGGAAAGAACCACAGACCGGAAAAATCCTGGTAACAGACGGTGTGGAAGATGGTCAGGATATAGGAACGAAAATCTATCTGAGAGGTAAATGCAGTGTAACCGCATATGACAGGGAAAAAGAAGTCCTTCTGAAAAAAGGGGAAACTGTAACCTGTAAAATAGAAATTCCACAGAAAGTTAGTGCACCGGTTCTTAAGGGGGAGAAGCTTGGCCGCATTGCCTATTACCTGGATGGAAAACTGATAGATTTTTATCCGGTCTATGCGGAGAAATCAGTGGAAAAAATCAGTTTTAAATGGTACACTGAAAAAGTATTTCATGATTTTTTTCATTAAATACATTTATATGGGAACCTTAAAGAAACGTCATCAGAGTCTTGCCATAGAATCGTCTGTCGAATTCATAGAAAAAAACTATCGAACAGATGAAACAATTTAATGGTTTAAAGGGTTGCTATACGAAAGCGATATTGATATAATAAATCTTAACAGTCGGCATTCATATATTGCCGTTCGTGAATAGTTTATGTCAGCCTGTGGCTGATCTGCGGTCTGCTGCAAGCTGACATAGGAAAGACAGAGGAAAGAGATATGAATCAGTTAGAAATACTCAGAGAGAGTCTTGGCCAGTGTGATGAGATCATTCTGGATGCACTTATCATGCGTAACAGGATCGTGGAGGACATTATGGCATATAAAGAGGCCAACGGACTCCAGATTTTACAGCCTGAGCAGGAAGCGAAGCAGAAAGAATGGCTGGAGAAGAGAATGGAAGGCAGACGCCATAAGGACGAGGTTTCCGATGTATTTGAATGTATCCGCACAAACAGTAAACGGATCCAGGCAAGAAAACTCTTTAACTACAACATCGTGCTGATCGGTTTCATGGGCGCGGGAAAGTCCACAATTTCTGATTTCCTTAAGAATGTATTTGCCATGGATGTGGTAGAGATGGATCAGATCATTGCCCAGAGACAGGGAATGAGTATTTCCGATATCTTCGAGACATACGGTGAGCAGTATTTCCGTGACCTTGAGACAAACCTGCTTATCGAAATGCAGTCACGCAGCAATGTTGTGATCTCCTGCGGCGGTGGTACTCCAATGAGAGAGTGCAATGTAGTAGAGATGAAGAAGAATGGCCGTGTTGTTCTCCTCACAGCAAAACCGGAGACAATCCTTGACCGCGTCAAAAATAACCATGACCGTCCGCTGATCGAGAACAATAAGACTGTTCCATTTATCGCAGATCTGATGGAGAAACGCCGCGCCAAATACGAGGCGGCAGCAGACATTATCATCGAGACAGACGGCAAGAACGAACTGGAAATCTGCGAAGAACTGGTACACAGACTCCGCACCATGGATGAAGAAAAATAATATAACATGACAGATCTGGTTTATGATATCAGAAGTGCCGGATATCAAGTCATAATATTGAATGTATCGGTTATTATAAAAAGATATGGGGTGTCTTGACTGGCGAGACAGTCCCATATCTTTTTGTATTCTGATATTTTATTAAGTCAGATCAGCTGGTCTTATAATCCCATTCCTTCTGTGCCTGCTCGATCACATATTTCTTAAATGCTTCCACAACCGGTGGATGGTATACGTTCTTCAACATTGCCATATAGAAGTTTCTCTGCCAGCTTGGAGAAACTAAGGGAAGGATCTTTACATTCAGAGACTGCAGGATCGGAATATTGGGAGCTACGCAGATTCCAAAGCCGTTGGAGACAAAGCCTGCAGCAACCTGATCCTCGTCAATCTCATAAGCCACATCCGGTGTCTGCCCGATACATTCAAATAGTCCGTCAATGATCTGTCTCAGACCACTTCTCTTCTTAAATATAATCTGTTTATAAGGAATGGTATCCTCCAGCCGTACTTCATCCTTTACTGCCAGCGGATGATCCAGAGGTACGATCACAACCAGCTCCTGTCTGGCAACCGGAATAAACTCGATCAGCGGCTCATTATCAAGTTTGGAACAGAACCCCAGATCATATTTCTTCTCTTTTAATCCGTTCAGAATATCAGATGTTAAAACTTTATCACAATACAGATTAAAATCTATCTTTTTAGTAGGATTTTCCTCCAGAAATCCCCGCATGATCTTAGGAAGAAAATCAATTCCAAGTGTACGCAGGAATACCACATCAATGCAGCCTTCCCCTTTACCTGCCAGCTTCAGACTGTTCACAGAAGAGTCCAGACGGTTCAGTACCTCTTCCACGTCATTCAGGAAAACTTTTCCATACTTGGTAAGAGTAACATTCCTTCCATTTTTTTCAAACAGTTTTACGCCCAGTTCTTCCTCGAGAGTGGAGATCGCATAACTCAGCGAAGGCTGGGTGATCGCCAGAATATCAGCGGCTTTTGTGTAATGTTCAATATGAGCCAGCGTAGAAAAGTACCGCAGATGATACAGGTTCATAGAAAAACTCCTTTCTCTGATAAGTATTTTATAAGTGACTATATTTTATGTGCAGGCTTTCACAGTCCTTTAATGCTTCGGAAAACTATAATTATAGTCACTCTTGCACAAATAATCCGCGCTGTATTTGTCATATACGTAGATTATATCATGATGTATTGAAAAAATCTATGAATTTAAAGGATAGAACTAATTTGTTTTATATTTAACAAAGATATATAATGCTTATATCAAAAAGATACAAAATATTATCAAAATAAATAGAAAAATTATGCGATTTTATCAGGAGGACAAAAAGATGTCAAAAGAATTTCCAATTACTATCAGTTCCTGGACACTGGGAGATCAGTGCAAATTTGAAGACAGAGTGATCGCTGCAAAGAACGCAGGATACGAAGGAATCGGCCTTCGTGCAGAAACTTATGTAGATGCGTTGAATGAGGGACTTTTTGACAAAGACATTCTTGCTATTCTGGACAAACATGGTATGAAAGTAACAGAGGTTGAGTACATCGTACAGTGGGCAGAAGAACACAGATCTTACGAACAGAAATACAAAGAACAGCTCTGCTTCCATATGTGTGAATTATTTGACGTAAAACAGATCAACTGCGGTCTGATGGAAAACTACTCCGTAGAATATACTGCTCAGAAATTAAGAGAATTATGCCAGAGAGCAGGAAAATACATCATTGGTGTTGAGCCAATGCCATACAGCGGAATCCCGGATATGAAAAAAGGTTGGGCAGTTGTAAAGGCAGCTGACTGCGAGAATGCAAAACTGATCATGGATACCTGGCACTGGGTAAGAGCAAATCAGCCGGTTGACCTTTCTGTGATCGAAGACATCCCGGCAGACAAGATCGTATCCATCCAGATCAACGATGTATGGGAAAGACCATATGCAACAACAATCTTAAGAGACGAATCCATGCATGACCGTCTTGCTCCCGGAACAGGAATCGGATGTACAGCAGCGTTCGTTAAGATGGTAAAAGAAAAAGGAATCAAACCAAACGCAATCGGTGTAGAAGTCATCAGCGATGCAATCCTTGCAAAAGGACTTGAATATGCTGCAAACCATACATATGAGAACACAAAGAAAGTGCTTGAGGAAGCATGGCCGGAGGTTCTTCAGTAAGTCTCTGACGGATAAACCAACAGATTAAAGGATCAGGCAGAAATCTCCACGCCTGCCTGATCCGCATTTTTGATGAGATAAAAAATACTGAAAATATAAATAAAATCCAGAGAAAAAGGAGAAGGTCACATGAAATTTAATGCAATGTTTCAGCCGATCAACATCGGTCCAATGACAGTAAAGAACCGCTTCGTAGTTCCGCCAATGGGAAACAACTTTGCAAACACAGACGGAAGCATGAGCGAACAGTCCGCTGCTTATTATCGTGAAAGAGCAAAGGGCGGTTTCGGTCTGATCACAATCGAAGCAACAGTAGTACATAAAGGCGCAAAGGGCGGCCCCCGCAAGCCATGTCTTTATGATGACTCCACAATCGAAAGCTTCCGCAAGGTAGTAGATGCCTGTCATGCAGAGGGAGCAAAGGTTTCCGTACAGCTTCAGAATGCAGGTCCTGAAGGAAATGCAAAGAACGCAGGTGCACCGATCGAGGCAGCTACAAGCATTCCGTCAGACTGTGGAAGAGATACACCAAAGGAAGTTACGACTGAAGAAGTTTATGAACTGGTAAAAGGCTATGGCCTCGCAGCAAAGAGAGCCATGGAAGCAGGCGTAGATGCAGTTGAGATCCATATGGCACACGGCTATCTGGTAAGCACCTTCCTTTCTCCGAGAACAAACAAGAGACTGGACGAATTTGGTGGTTCCTTTGAGAACAGAATGCGTTTCTCCCGTCTGATCATCGAAGAAGTTAAGAAGATGACAGAAGGAAAGATCGCAGTTCTTGCAAGAATCAACAGCTGTGATGAAGTACCGGGCGGTCTTGATGTGCATGACAGTGCTGCGATCGCTGCATATCTGGAAGGATGCGGACTGGATGCCATCCATGTATCCAGAGCTGTTCACATCCGCGATGAATTTATGTGGGCACCGACAGTTACACACGGCGGTTTCTCCGCTTCTCAGGTAGAAGAAATCAAACGTGCCGTATCTATCCCGGTGATCACAGTAGGACGTTATACAGAACCGCAGTTTGCGGAATTAATGGTAAAAGAAGGACGCTGCGACCTGGTTGCATTCGGACGCCAGAGCCTTGCAGATCCTTATATGCCATTAAAAGCACAGGAAGAAAGACTGGAGGATATGCTCCCATGTATCGCATGTCTTCAGGGCTGCGTGGCAAACATGTATGCAGGAAACCCTGTATGCTGTCTTGTAAACCCATTCCTTGGACATGAAGCTGAGGGCATTGCTCCTGCAGAAAAAGCTAAGAAAGTAATGGTAATCGGCGGCGGTGTTGCAGGTCTTTGCGCTGCATTTATTGCACAGGAAAAAGGTCATCAGGTAACACTTTATGAAGCAAGTGATAAACTTGGCGGAAACATGCGTCTTGCTGCTTATCCTCCGGGAAAAGGCGACATCACAAACATGATCCGCAGCTATATCGTACGCTGCCAGAAAGCAGGCGTAACAATCAAAATGAATCAGGAAGTAACTCTGGATCTTATCAGGGAAGAGAAACCAGACAGCGTAATTGTTGCTTCCGGTTCCAGAACACTGATCCTTCCGATCGAAGGTATCGACAATCCTGCAATTATCCATGGCTCTGATCTCCTTGACGGCAAGAGAGCAGCAGGAAAGAAAGTTCTTGTTGTAGGCGGCGGAATGGTGGGATGCGAGACTGCAGCATTCCTCGGTGAGCAGAACCATGATGTAACAGTCATTGAGTTCAGAGACACTGTAGGTGCCGACGTGATCCACGAGCACAGAGTTTACCTAATGAAGGATTTCGAAGATTACAAGATCAAAGAGATCACAGGTGCAAAGGTATGCAAATTCTATGAGGACGGCGTAGAGTACGAGACAGCAGACGGACAGAGACATGAATCCAGAGGCTATGATTCTGTCATCCTCTCCATGGGATTCAGAAACTACAACCCATTCGGCGAAGAGATCAAAGCCATCGTACCGGATACCTATGTGATCGGCGATGCCACCCGCGCAAGAAGAGCACTTGATGCTACGAAAGAAGCGTATGAGGTAGCTTCCACATTATGATGATATCAGGGTCAAAAGTTCAAAAAGTCGTTCGTGCTTGCACGATAAGATTTTTGAACCTGGGACCCGCCAAACATGAGAAAGTAGCGATTTACGCAGTAAATCAGCGAATTTCGAATCTTATAATTTATTCGTTTTATAGTTGCAGTTAAGAGACGCTGTATGATATTATCAGCGGACAGCAGCTTGAAAATGATTTTACAAAAATATTTCAGGAGGCAAACAGGAAATGGAACAGAGAATTAAAGGAACAACAGGATTAATGGCACTTATCGGAAGCCCGGTAGGACACTCAGGATCACCGGCAATGTATAACTTCAGCTTCCGTTATCACAACCTTGACTATGCTTACATGGCATTTGACATCAAGGAAGACCAGGTTCCGGCTGCTCTGGATGCAATCCGTCTTTTCAAAATGAGAGGCGCAAACGTAACTATGCCATGCAAGAACGAAGTTGCAAAACACATGGATGAGCTTTCACCTGCAGCAAGAATCATCGGTGCAGTTAACACAATCGTTAATGAAGACGGCAAATTAGTAGGACATATCACAGACGGTATCGGATTTGTCCGCAACTTAAAAGAACACGGCGTTGACGTAAAAGGCAAAAAAATGGTAGTTCTCGGTGCAGGCGGTGCTGCAACAGCAATCCAGGTACAGTGTGCATTAGACGGTGCAGAATCCATTGCCATCTTCAATCCGAAAGACCCATTCTTTGCACGTGCAGAGTCCACAGCAGAGAAACTGAGCAAAGAAACACCGGATTGTAAAGTTTCTGTATTTGATCTGGAAGATGAGGCAAAACTGAAAGAAGAGGTTGCAAACGCAGACATCCTCGTAAACGCAACACTTGCAGGAATGAAACCTCACGAAGAGCTTACTCTGATCAAAGATAAATCCATGTTCCGCCCTGACCTTGTAGTAGCAGACGTTGTTTACAATCCTGCTGAAACAAGAATGGTAAAAGAAGCCAAAGAAGCAGGCTGCAAGCTTGCAATCGGCGGAAAAGGAATGCTGTTATGGCAGGGAGCTGCAGCTTACAAACTCTACACAGGACTGGAAATGCCAACAGCTGAATACCAGAAATTCCAGGAAGAAAACGAAAACAAGTAATAATAACCTAGGAGACCAAAATGAAACAGAAAACAAATAAAATGCTCATTTTCACCTCCCTTGCAGCATATTTCACTTATTTCATCCATGGAATCGGTGCTTCTATCCTGGGGCAGTACAAACCGGAGTTTGCAGCTGCCTGGGGTGCGAAGCCCCTGGCTGATGGCACACTGGATGTAAGTATGGTAGTATCTGTAATTGCAGCACTTGGACTGGGGCGTCTGATTTCTCTTCCTTTCTCCGGTCCTCTGTCTGACAAATACGGAAGAAAACTGAGCGGAATTATCGGTGTGCTCTGTTATGTAGCATACTTCTTTGGAATGGCAAATTCCACATCCATGGCAATGGGATATGCCTTTGCAGTGATCGGCGGAATCGCGAACTCTTTCCTCGATACCTGCGTAAGCCCTACCTGTATGGAAATCTATGTAAACAACCCGTCAGTAGCCAACCTGTTTACAAAATTTTCCATCTGCCTGAGTCAGTTTCTGCTTCCATTCCTGATCGGAATCGTAGCATCTGCAAATATGTCATATAAGACAATCTTTATTGTTGCAGGTATTGCAATCCTCATTGACGGAATCCTGATCCTGATCCTCCCTTTTCCGGCGAGAGAGAAGGCAGTACAGGCTAAAGCTGATAAGAAGAAATCCGGACACAAGATTTCCCCTGCAGCGATTGCTGCAATCCTGATCGGATTCACCAGCTCCTCAACCTTTATGTTATGGCTGAACTGTAATCAGGAACTTGCCCGTTCCTATGGTATGGCAGACCCTTCAAAGATCCAGTCCCTGTATGCCCTGGGAACTGCAACTGCCATCCTTGCAACAGCAGCATTTATCAAAAAAGGTCTGAAAGAGATTAACGTCCTGATCATCTATCCGTTAATTTCCACAATCATGCTGGTCCTCTGCTACTTTATCCAGGCTCCGTTTATTTGCCTGATAGGTGGCTTTGTGATCGGATATGCAGGTGCAGGCGGTGTTCTCCAGCTGGCAGTTTCCACCACAGCAGAGTTCTTCCCTGAGAATAAGGGAACAGCAACATCACTGGTAATGATCGCATCCAGCATCGCGAACTACACAATCTTAAGCCTTGCAGGGTACATTACCAAAGTTGGCGGAAGCAGTGCTCCGAGAATGATTCTTCTTCTGAACATGGCAGTGACCATCGTCGGTATCCTGCTCGCCCTCTTTGTAAAGAAGAACAGAAATCAGTAAGGCAGTGTGCCAACAAGTTGATTTCCTGAATAATCTCGCATCTAAATTTCTTATTTTCGCGTTGTTGTCGGGTGTCGTAGCTACCGCTATGCCTCCTTTCTACGCCTTGAAATAAAAAATTATTAAAATCCAATCCAACTGAAGATATGTTTGGACGTTACAAGTTTCAGATTTTTTCCGGTCGGATTGGATTTTATTAAAATCTGGATTGTTTAAAAATTAACAAAAAGATAGAATATACAAGCTGAAATATAGAAGTAATCTAACAATTCACTGAAAAGGAGAAATTGTATGGCACATACAAGAACACAAAGAAGAGAAAATGAACTGCCCTACATCCCCTTTGGACCATTTCAGATAAGACTTCCATTCATACACTACAAGATAGAATCTGTTGAGTTCATTCAGGGTCTGATCCTGGGCGTAACAGCACTGGCAGCTGTTCCCTATCTGGAGCAATATCTGGGGCTTCCTTATGAGCTGGCGTGGAGCTGTGTAATTATTGAAACCTTCCTTTATCTGCTTCACAGCCTGCTTGGCGATCCGGTAGTACCGGGGTGGATCACACCCACACTGCCGCTGACCATTGTATTTCTGGAAGGCTTCCCCATGGGAAAAGAACGAATACAGGCTATGATCGCACTGCAGATGCTGGTAGGTCTGGTATTTATCTTTATGGGTGTGACCAGACTGGCGGATAAATTTGTTCATGCAGTTCCCAATTCTGTCAAAGGCGGAATTCTTCTTGCAGCACCAGTTACAGTTATGGCAGGACAGCTGGGAGAGAACGGAAATATGCACAAATATCCTCTGGCTATTGTTGCAGGTGTAGGTCTCCTGATCCTGATCAGCTTCTCTGACAAATATCAGGAGAAGAGAAAAACAAATAAGTTTCTTGATCTTGTTGCGAGATACGGAAATCTTTTCCCCTATCTTATCGCAATGGTAGTAGGACTTCTGGTTGGCGAACTGGATGCCCCGGGACTGGAGATTGGTACCTTTATCAAGATTCCTCAGTTCAAAGATATCATTGATCAGGTGAGTATCTTCGGCGTAGGGATTCCTCCTGCATCTATGTTTATCAAAGCATTGCCACTGGCACTGGTGTGTTATGTTATTGCATTTGGTGATTTTGTTACTACAGAGACTCTTGTATCAGAGGCACGTCACGCAAGAGATGATGAGTATATTGATTTCAATTCCAGCCGTTCCAATCTGGTCAGCGGTCTGAGAAACCTGATCCTGTCCATCATCGCACCATTTCCTCCTCTTTCCGGTCCGTTATGGGTTGGAATGACTGTATCCGTATCCATGCGTTACAAAGAAGGAAAGAAAGCTATGAAGTCCCTTCTCGGAGGGATGGCTTCTTTCAGACTGGCCACATTCTTAAGTGTGCTGATCATTCCTGTAGTAAGTTTCTTCCGTCCCATCTTCGGAGTAGGCTCTTCCATTACTCTGATGTTCCAGGCATTTGTATGTGCGAGAATTGGTATGGATTACTGCAAGAGCGACAGAGACAAGATGATCGCAGGCGTAATGGCAGCAGTCCTCGCAGCCCAGGGAACCGCATGGGCATCTGCATGGGCACTGGCAGTAGGCTTCGGACTGAATATCTTCCTGTCCAACTGGAATCCCTTTGAGAAAAAATAATATAAACGAAAACCAAGAAGAACAGCCGGGATTCGGGGCTGTTCTTCTTGGTTTTCATCAATTATTATTTTAAGGAGTCATAATTATTAAATTCAAATTCTGTAACAATCTGTTGACGAATATGAGTGATATCAGCTATAGGCAAGAATAACATCTGATATCACATCATTCATCAACAGATCACAGACTGCTGTGAATGATATCCAGCACCTGTTTTAATTCATGCACACCGACCTGTCCCGGAGCAGAAGCTTTGGAAGCAGCACCGAAAGTGAGAGCGGAGCCGAATGTCTCACCTGTCAGGCGGCTGACAACACCTGTTCCGGCCATGGACATGGTAATGATCGGGCGGTCTGCATATTTCTCAGACATTTCCAGAGTGGCAGACAGCAGTGTGATAACATCCTGCTTACAGGTAGGCATTACTGCAATCTTAGGGATATCAGCACCCAGCTCCTGCATCATGCAGAGGCGTCGGATGATCTCCTCCTTCTCCGGAGTCTTAAAGAAATCATGGTTGGAAGCAATTACCTTTACACCTGCCTCATGAGCAGCATTGATGATTGTCTTAACAACTTCATCACCTGTAAATGCTTCTACATCAATTAAATCTACATAACCGCTCTGAGCAGCCGCGATATTTAAAGCAGCGTAATCACTTACAGAAATCTCTTTCTCACCGCCTTCTTTGGAAGTACGGAATGTAAGAAGAATAGGGATATCTTTTAAGACTTCCTGAAGCTCTTTTGCGGTTTCTAATACTTTTTCAGTAGCAAAGACATCATCGAACCAGTCAACACGCCACTCAACCACATCAACCGGAAGAGCAGTGATCTTTTTGGCTTCTTCGAGAATGTCTGTTTTTGTTTTTCCTACGATGGGAACGCAGATCTTAGGTCTGCCCTCGCCGATCACAGTGTTTTTTACCTGAACTGTGTTCATCTGTTTATCCTCATATTTTCTGTTGTATTATAGTAGTTCCGGATTATTATGGAACTGTTATAAGAATAACCGTAACATAACCGCATGATCAACAGCTTTTTGAAGCAAACTGCAGGATATGTACATTCTGCGCGGAGTAATATATCAGTACATCTCCTGCAGTACGCCGAAAAGCGGTATATATCAAATATTATGTGCGGAAAGATCAGTGAAATGATCTGTTCTGCATCACAATATGAGATATCCATACTGAAGATACCATCAGGTATCAGTCATCATAGGAGATGTGAAGAATCTCTTTCATATGTTCGATAGGCATTGGTTCGCCTGTCCATAACTCAAATGCAGCGGAACCCTGGAATAACATCATTCCCAGACCGTTCATTGTCTTACATCCAACTTCCTTGGCCATGGAACGCATTTTTGTTTCCAGAGGAGAGTAAGGAACATCAATAACGATCAGCTCAGGACGGAAGTAAGATTTGTCCGGAACAACGGACTGTCCTTCCAGTGGTTTCATTCCCACACCTGTAGCATTGACAAAGATAAAACTGTCATCCATCTCAGCTTTCAGTTTATCAAGATCTGCCAGATCATAAAGAACTGCATGGCAGGATGTCTTTGTGTTGATCTTCTCTACTGTGGATACTGCACGATCCCAGAATTCATCCTTGCGGTTAAAGATTGTGATCTCGGCAACACCGTCTAAAGCAGCCTGGATCTCGATGGCAGTGGCAGCACCGCCTGCACCAACAATGGTCATTTTCTTTCCGATCACATCAATATCATTATCTTTCAGGGCAGACATAAATCCGATACCGTCAGTGATATGACCTGTAAGATGACCGTTGTCATTTACGATCGTGTTAACTGCACCGCATAATTCTGCAGCAGGAGAAAGCTCATCCAGGTATTTTCCAACCAGAGTTTTGTTTGGCATGGAAACATTGGATCCTCTCATTTTCAGAGTACGGATTGCTTTTACTGCATCCTCAATTTCATCTGCGCCAACCTCGAAAGCAAGGTAAGCGTAGTCATACCCGAGTTTTGCAAAAGCCTCATTCTGCATTGCAGGAGAGCTGGAGTGACGGATCGGGTAAGCCATCAGACCGATTAATTCAGTATGTCCGGTAATTCTTTCAGCCATTATAATATCCCCTTTCGTATTTTGTTGTAAAGGTTTTTGTTAAAGGTATCCCATCTGAGTCAGTGTATTAAGGATATTTCTTCCTTCCAGAGTTCCGTCGATGATCCTTCTTGCACGTTTGCTGTCTCCGATGTTCAGGATCTCAACATCATCAGAAACAAAAGCATCGGAAAGCTCTGCGAAAAGCTGTCCCTGAGCTTTCATACCAAGACATACGAATCCGTAGTCAAATGGAAGCTCACGTTCACCTTCTGCATCTTTTACAAGGAAAGAGCTGTCTTTTACTTCCTGAAGAGCTGTCTTTGTAAGCTGGGCCACATGATGTTTCTTCATCTGGTCCTTCATGTCATTCTTTGTAACAGGATCCAGGTCACGTCCGATCTGATCCATCATCTCCACAATAGAAATCTCAGCGTTTCTTGCTGCAAAGAATTCCACAACATCAAGACCAACAGCACCGCCGCCCACAACAACAACCTTCTTGCCTGTCATATCTTCCGGATAGTCATTGATGTGATTGATCATTCCCAGGATAGAAGCAACCTTGCTGCCTTCTTTGTCAATGCGGTCGTGAAGTCCCCTGATCGGAGGAAGCAGTGGCGCGGAACCTGTGGAGCTTACAATCAGGTTCGGATGGAATTTGCGGATATTTTCCGGTGTTCCTTCTGTGTTTGTGAAGATATAAAGATTCTCAAGCTGCTCTGCTCTGTGAATCAGATAGTTCGGGAAATCAGCCAGACGCTTCTTTGCAGGAATCTTAGAGATCACAGAAGCAAGACCGCCAAGAGTCTCACCTTTTTCCAGAAGGAAGGTATTACAGCCTACTTCTGCGGCTGTACAGGCAGCTTCCAGTCCGGCAGTACCGCCTCCGATTACTACAACATTACAGTTTTTGTTCACTTTCTGATTCTTATAAACATCACCTTCCAGAACAGCCGGGTTTACAGTACAGCGGATCGGACGGTTAAAGCCGATTCTGTTTCCTGCACATCCGATGTTACAGGAGATACATTTGCGAAGGTCACATTCTCTGCCTGTAGCTACTTTGTTCACCCATGCAGGTTCTGCGATAAGACCACGTCCCATACCGATCAGGTCTGCATCGCCGTCAGCGAGGATCTGCTCGGCAACCTTCGGGTTACGGATATTTCCCATGGAGATACATGGCTTGCCGAATTTCTCTCTGACAGCTTTAGGCATATAGGAACGCCATCCGTCTTTCATGTAGTTGGCATCGATCTGATACTGGATAGAACCGTTTAAACCGCAGGAAACATCGAAGATATCAACTTCATCCTGAACATATTCCAGATATTCAAGAGTATCCTCAAGAGTGTTGCCGCCTTCCATCAGCTCATCTGCGCTGAGACGGAGCATGATTGGGAAGAAAGGTCCGACATGTTTTCTTACTTCTTCAATGACCATACGGCAGAAACGTGTTCTGTTTTCCACAGATCCGCCGAACTCATCTGTACGTTTGTTTGTAAGAGGAGAGAGGAACTGGCTGATCAGATAGGAATGTCCCGCATGGATTTCTACTGCGTCAAAACCTGCAGCCTGGGCTCTCTTTGCAGCCTCGCCGTATTTCTTTACAATGTGATGGATTTCTTCCACTGATAACGGACGCGGGATTTCTCCGCCTTCTTTGGACGGAACATCAGATGCGGAAACCGGCTGCATATTTGTACGTGCGGAAACAGCGGAAGCACCTGCGTGGTTGATCTGGATCGCAATACAGGTACCATATTTGTGGATCTCTTCACAGAATTTGTACAGACGCGGCAGATAGTTGTCGTGGTCAATACGAAGCTGAGTAGTTCCGTTGGAACCCTGCGGAGAATCTACGCTTGCATTCTCTACGATGATCAGACCTGTGCCGCCTTTGGCACGCTCTTTATAATAATTAATGTGAAGAAAACTCATTTCGCCGTTCTGTTCCCCGTAATTGGTTCCCATAGGCATCATAACGATACGGTTTTTGATAGTCATATTTTTTACTGTGAGTGGTGTGAAAATATGCTGGTAATTGCTTTTCATTACGTCTTTCCTCCTGAAATTTTCTGTTGTATCTATAGCTGTTCAGTGCTTTAGCTGTGGCCTGAATTTCTTTGATGTGTTAATTATATAACGGGATAATCCATAAATCTAATTGATAATTCGTGCTATATAATAAAAAACATCTATGGTTTTCCGTGCACTGTCCGCGTACTGAATGAAAGCATTCGCAACTGCATCCACATCATGGGAAAATCCTGCTGAACCTGTATGGCTATAGTATTGTTTCGCCGGGCTGCGCTGAGACTTTTATACCTGTGCAGTCGGATTCGCAGACAAGTGTGTGGTATAGTTGCTTCAAACACGCTCTGGTGTGCCGACAAGTTGATTCTTGAAACAATCTTGCAGGATAGAAATAAGAAATTCAGACGCAGGATTGTTCGAGAAATCAACTTGTCGACACACTGGTTTGCGGGAGAGGGTGAAATACAGGACAATACAAAATAACCGTAATACCCTCTATTAAATAGGAAGAAATACTCAAAAAAACAAAATTTGGAGAAACCTGACAAATTTTTCTGCTATATTTTTAACGAAAATGACAAATAAATGTTGAAATTTTCTGCCGAAAAAGGTAAAATTAAAATCGGCTAAATTTTTGGGTTAACTTTTAAATATTCTCATAAAGATGGAGGGCAAACAAGAATGAGTAATGCAACACAAAGCTTAGCAGGCACAAGAATTACTTCTTTGCTTGACGCAAACAGTTTTGTCGAAATCGGACAGGGTGTAACAGCCAGATCCACAGATTTCAACATGACTGCAAACAAGGCACCATCTGACGGTGTTATCACCGGATATGGTGTGATCGATGACAAACTGGTTTATGTATACAGCCAGGATGCATCTGTATTAAACGGTACTGTTGGTGAAATGCATGCAAAGAAGATCACAAGACTTTATGATCTTGCCATGAAAACAGGCGCTCCGGTTATCGGACTTGTTGACTGTGCAGGTATCCGTCTTCAGGAAGCAACAGACGCACTGGAAGCTTTCGGACAGATCTATCTGAAACAGACATTGGCATCCGGTGTGATCCCGCAGATCACAGCAATCTTCGGAACATGCGGCGGTGGTATGGCAGTTATCCCGTCCCTGACAGATTTCACATTCATGGAATCCAAAAAAGGAAAAATGTTCGTCAACACACCAAACGCACTGGAAGGAAACAACACAGACAAATGCGATACAGCAGCAGCTGATTTCCAGAGCAAAGAGACAGGTGTGATCGATGGCGTTGGTACAGAGGATGAGATTCTTGGCCAGATCCGTTCCTTAGTATCACTTCTTCCTTCTAATAATGAAGACACAGACAATTACACAGAGTGTACAGACGATCTTAACCGCGTATGCGCAGATCTTGCAAACTGTGCAGGTGACACAGCAATCGCACTTTCCCAGATCGCTGACAACGGTGAATTCTTCGAGACAAAAGCAGACTATGCAAAAGACATGGTTACAGGCTTTATCCGTTTAAACGGCGCTACAGTAGGTGCTGTTGCAAACAGAAGCGAAGTATATGACGCAGAAGGCAAGAAAACAGAAACATTTGACGGAAGCATCTCTGCAAGAGGCGCAAGAAAAGCAGCAGATTTCGTGAAATTCTGCGACGCTTTTGATATTCCGGTACTTACACTTACAAACGCAACAGGCTTCATGGCAACCTTATGCAGCGAGAAGATGATGGCGAAATCCGTAGGTGAACTGGTAGCTGCATTCGCAGATGCAACTGTTCCGAAGGTAAATGTGATCATCGGCAAAGCTTACGGTACAGCTTACGTGGCAATGAACAGCAAATCTATCGGTGCAGACCTTGTATATGCATGGGATAACGCAGAGATCGGTATGATGGATGCTTCCCTGGCAGCCAAGATCATGTACGCAGATGCAGATGCTGCTGAACTGAATGAAAAAGCTGCTCAGTACAGAGAGCTTCAGAATGGTGTTGCTTCCGCAGCAGCAAGAGGCTATGTTGACACTGTGATCAGCCCGGCTGACACAAGAAAATATGTAATCGGTGCATTTGAGATGCTGTTCACAAAGAGAGAAGATCGTCCGTCTAAGAAACATGGAACGGTCTAAGCGGGGTGACGCATATGAAAATGATCAAAAAAATAACTTCTGTATTCATGACATTTCTCGTAATGGCTGCGCTGGTGATCGGCAGCACCTCTGCGGTATTTGCCGCAGATAAGGTTGATGATACTGTTAAGTCCACACTGGTAACTACAGCAGAAGGACTGACAGATGCCATTGTCCAGCTTAAAGATGAAGAAATCGAGAATTACATGAGTTCAGGAGATGACTTTACAACAAGTGCCATGCAGTCCTGGCAGACATCCAAGGATGAACTTGGCGCAAAGAAGGACAGCAATGGTGAAACCACTGTAACTTTCAAAGATGATCAGTACACAGTTACTGTTCCTCTTAAATTTGAGAAAGCAGATGCAAACTTTGTATATGTCTTTGACTCACAGGGAACACCGACTTCCATGTCTGTAGATGTACAGTATGGTATGGGCAAGACTCTTCAGAGAGCAGGCCTTAATACTTTGATGGGTATTGGAACTGTATTCGTAATGCTGATTTTATTAAGCCTTCTGATTTCTCTGTTCAGATTTATTCCGAATCCGGAAGCAAAGAAAGCAGCAGAAGCAAAAGCAGCCAAAGCTGCAAAAGAGGCAGAGGCAGCAGCCATCGCACAGACAGCACCTGCACAGGCAGAAGAGAACCTTGCAGATGACGGAGAGCTGGTAGCTGTTATCGCAGCAGCCATCGCAGCAGCAGAAGGAACTACAACAGACGGCTTCGTAGTTCGTTCCATCCGTAAAGTAAAAAGAAATAGAAGATAATTGTCATTTATTTAGGAGGATTTTAAAATGAAAAGCTATACAATTACAGTAAATGGTACAGCATATGAAGTAACTGTTGAAGAAACAGGAAGCGTATCCGCTCCTGCAGCAGCTCCAAAAGCAGCACCTAAGGCTGCACCTGCAGCAGCTCCGAAAGCAGCAGCTCCTGCAGCAGGCGCCGGCGCAGTAAAAGTAACTGCTTCCGTACCTGGCAAAGTTGTCAAAGTAGCAGCAAGCGTTGGACAGGCAGTAAAAGCCGGAGACAGCGTAGTTATTCTTGAATCCATGAAAATGGAAATCCCTGTAGTAGCTCCTCAGGATGGTACTATCGCAAGCATTGATGTTGCAGAAGGTGCCTCTGTAGAAAACGGAGATACTTTAGCAACAATGAACTAAGACGGGAGGTAGTCAAATGTCTTATGTAACAGAAACATTGTCCAACCTGATTCATCAGACAGCATTCTTCAGTTTGACATGGGGCAATTACCTGATGATCGCAGTAGCCTGCGTATTCCTTTACCTTGCTATCAAGAAGGGATTCGAGCCGCTTCTGCTTGTTCCTATCGCATTCGGTATGCTGCTTGTAAATATCTATCCGGACATTATGGCAAACCCGGAAGATATGTCTAATGGTGTAGGTGGACTTCTTCATTATTTCTACATCCTTGATGAGTGGAGTATCTTACCATCCCTGATCTTCATGGGTGTAGGTGCCATGACAGACTTCGGTCCGCTGATTGCAAACCCGATCAGCTTCCTGATGGGTGCTGCAGCACAGCTTGGTATCTATGCAGCTTACTTCCTTGCAATCTTCCTTGGATTCAACGGAAAAGCAGCGGCAGCTATCTCCATCATCGGTGGTGCTGATGGCCCGACTTCCATTTTCCTTGCAGGTAAACTTGGACAGTCTGCACTGATGGGACCGATCGCAGTGGCAGCATATTCCTATATGTCACTGGTTCCGATCATCCAGCCGCCTATCATGAAACTCTGCACAACAGAGAAAGAACGTAAGATCAAAATGGATCAGCTTCGCCCGGTTTCCAAACTGGAGAAGATCCTGTTCCCGATCGTTATCACAATCGTTGTCTGCCTGATTTTGCCTACAACAGCTCCGCTGGTTGGTATGCTCATGCTTGGTAACCTGTTCAGAGAGTGCGGTGTTGTAAAACAGCTGACAGAAACAGCTTCCAATGCCCTGATGTATATCGTAGTTATCCTTCTGGGTACATCCGTAGGTGCTTCCACAAGTGCAGAAGCATTCTTAAACGCAGATACTCTGAAGATCGTAGTTTTAGGTCTTGTTGCATTCGCAATCGGTACATTCGGCGGATGTATGCTTGGTAAACTGCTCTGCAAACTGACTCATGGAAAGATCAACCCGCTGATCGGTTCCGCAGGTGTATCCGCAGTACCTATGGCAGCCCGTGTATCCCAGAAAGTGGGTGCAGAGGCAGATCCTACAAACTTCCTTCTGATGCACGCAATGGGCCCGAACGTTGCCGGTGTTATCGGTACAGCCGTAGCAGCCGGAACATTCATGGCTATTTTCGGTGTATAACCAAATCAAGCAAGCTATCTTGCTTGTATCAGGAGGAGTGCAACTCCTTCTGATAAGCTGCGGAGCAGCTATTTGGTTATGAGCAAGTAGCGAAGCGGATTGCGAATATCCGATTAAACAGAACTATAAAGGAGATTTAATAATGGCAGAATTAGAGAAAAAACCTGTTAAAATTGTGGAAACCATTCTCCGTGATGCTCATCAGTCCCAGATCGCAACACGTATGACCACAGAACAGATGCTTCCGATCGTAGATAAACTTGATAAAGTCGGCTATCACGCAGTAGAGTGCTGGGGTGGTGCAACATTCGATGCATCCCTTCGTTTCCTCCACGAAGATCCATGGGAAAGACTTCGTAAATTACGTGACGGCTTCAAAAACACAAAACTTCAGATGCTTTTCCGTGGACAGAACATCCTTGGATACCGTCCATACGCAGATGACGTTGTAGAATACTTCGTACAGAAATCTGCTGCAAACGGAATCGACATCATCCGTATTTTTGACTGCCTCAATGACCTTCGTAACCTGCAGACAGCAGTAAGCGCTGCAAACAAAGAGAAGGCTCATGCACAGGTAGCTCTTTCCTACACATTAGGAGATGCTTACACACTGGAATACTGGACAGACATTGCAAAACGTATCGAAGATATGGGCGCTGATTCCATCTGTATCAAAGATATGGCAGGTCTTCTCCTTCCAAACAAAGCTACAGAGCTTGTTACAGCATTAAAAGAAACAGTTAAGATCCCGATCGACCTTCATACACATTACACCTCTGGTGTAGCTTCCATGACTTACTTAAAAGCAGTAGAAGCAGGTGTGGATATTATCGATACAGCAATGTCTCCATTTGCACTGGGAACATCCCAGCCTGCAACAGAGGTTATGGTTGAGACATTCAAAGATACACCATACGACACAGGATTTGATCAGAAGCTTCTCTCCGAGATCGCTGACTACTTCCGTCCGATCCGTGACGAAGCTCTTGACAGCGGACTGCTCAATCCTAAGAACCTTGGTGTTAACATCAAAACTTTACTGTACCAGGTACCGGGCGGTATGCTCTCCAACCTGACTTCCCAGCTGAAAGAACAGCACGCAGAAGACAAATTCTACGATGTTCTCGAGGAAGTTCCGCGTGTACGTAAAGACCTTGGTGAACCGCCACTTGTTACTCCGTCTTCTCAGATCGTTGGTACACAGGCTGTATTCAACGTACTTATGGGCGAGAGATACAAAATGGTTACAAAAGAAACAAAAGATATCCTGTTAGGAAAATACGGCGCAACTGTAAAACCGTTTAATCCGGAAGTACAGAAGAAGTGCATTGGCGATGAGAAACCGATCACATGCCGTCCGGCAGACCTTCTTGACAACGAGCTTGAGAAACTTGAGAGCGAAATGGCTCAGTACAAGGAACAGGATGAAGACGTATTAACATACGCACTGTTCCCACAGGTAGCTATGGACTTCTTCAAATACCGTCAGGCTCAGAAAACAAAAGTTGACGAGAAAGCAGCTGACAAAAAGAACGGAGCATATCCTGTATAATTGATCAGTAATTAAATATGTCCAAACGAAAAAAGGAGCTTGCGTAAGCAGGCTCCTTTGCGTTATTATGAAAGAATATGATACCCGGGAATATAATGTGCCAATGGGTATATGCTGCCAGTGGTACATATCTATATTGATTGTAGCGAAGCGGAGACGTGGAACCATGATGAAATAGACAATCTGCAGGGTAAAATAAATACAGGAGAATATTCCATGAGCAAAGTTATAATAATCGGCGGCGGAGCCGCCGGAATGATGGCAGGGGTTTTTGCAGCCCGTAACCATCATGAAGTTCATATATTAGAGAAGAACGAGAAACTGGGAAAGAAAGTCTTCATCACAGGAAAAGGCAGATGCAATGTGACAAATGCCTGCGACACAGAAGAACTCTTTCCTGCAATGATGAGCAATCCCAAGTTCCTCTACAGCAGTTTCTATTCATTTACCCCTCAGGATGTAATGGAGTTCTTTGAGAAAGCGGGTGTCCCTCTGAAGGTAGAGCGTGGAAACCGCGTATTTCCACAGTCTGACCATTCCTCAGACATCATCCGCGCATTGGAACGTGAACTGAAGAAAGCAGGAGCAAAGATTCATCTTCACACTGCTGTACAGGAAATTGTAAAGAAACCTGTAACGGAATCTGTAACAGATTCCGTAAATACCCTTGAATCAGAAGCCGCATTAACAGAATCAGGATCTGATGCAGGAAAAAGCAAAAAAGGAAAAAAATCACCTGACATACCGCAGGAGAAGATCACAGGAGTCATCCTTACAGACGGAACCTTCATGGAAGGAGATGCAGTCATCGTGGCAACCGGCGGATTCTCTTATCAGAGCACCGGCTCAACAGGCGATGGATACCGCTTTGCAAGAGAACTTGGATTGAAGGTCACAGACATTGCACCTTCTCTTGTCCCATTAAAGACAAAAGAAGACTATATCCCTAAGCTTCAGGGACTTTCCCTTAAGAATACAGGACTTACCATAAAGAATGGAAAGAAAGTACTCTATGAGGATTTCGGAGAGATGATGTTCACCCATTTCGGAGTCACAGGTCCCATGATCCTGTCCGCCAGTGCCCACATTGGTGCAAAACTGGCGAAAGCACCAAACGGCGAACTGTCTGCATATCTGGATCTGAAGCCGGCACTTACCAGAGAACAGCTGGATGCCAGGATCCTGCGTGAATTTGAAGCAGGACCAAACAAACAGTTCAAGAACGTGATTGGCGTACTTTTCCCGTCATCTCTGACTCCGGTAATGCTGGAACTGGGTGGAATCCCCGCAGAGAAGAAAATCCACGACATCTCCAGAGAAGAACGCCAGCACTTCATTGACCTTATCAAAGCCTTCCCCTTCACAATCACAGGAATGGGTGAGTTCAAAGAAGCCATCATCACCAGAGGCGGCGTCTCTGTCAAAGAGATCAATCCCGGAACAATGGAATCAAAGAAAATCTCAGGTCTTTACTTCGCAGGCGAGGTACTGGATCTGGATGCAGTGACAGGTGGATATAACTTACAGATTGCCTGGTCTACCGCATATCTGGCAGCGCAGGCCATATAACTATGATACGATTTGACTATACGTTATTAAATAATAGAAACAGGAGGAATCACAAAAATGGGATGTAACATAGCCATCGACGGACCTGCAGGAGCAGGAAAGAGCACCATCGCAAAGAAAGTAGCGAAAGAATTATCATTTATCTATGTAGATACAGGAGCCATGTACAGGGCAATGGCTTTATATCTTCTGAACCATGGCGTAAACGGAGAAAATCAGGAAGAGATCGAGACTGTATGTTCTGGCGCTGATATTTCCATCGAATACAAAAACGGAGAACAGATTGTCATCCTCAACGGAGAGAACGTAAATGCTATGATCCGCACCGAACAGGTAGGAAACATGGCATCCAAAAGTTCCGCAAACCCGAAGGTCAGAGCTCATCTTCTGAAACTTCAGAGAACTCTGGCAGAGAAAAACGACGTAGTCATGGACGGCAGAGATATCGGCACAACCATCCTTCCAAACGCAGAAGTAAAAATCTACCTCACAGCAAGCGCAGACACCAGAGCAAAAAGAAGAGCACTGGAATATGAACAGAAGGGAGAAGCCTTTGACCTGGACCAGATCCGAAAAGACATCATCGAGCGCGACGAACGCGACATGAACCGCGAAATCTCCCCTTTGAAACAGGCAGACGACGCAGTGCTCGTAGATTCCTCGGAAATGGGAATTGATGATGTTGTAAATGCGATTCTTAATGTATATAAGGAAAAAGTGCAGAAATAATTTAAGAAGGATTATTTTATGAAAGTAAAAGTAGCAGAAACAGCAGGCTTCTGCTTCGGCGTCAAACGTGCAGTGAACAAAGTCTACGAACTCATAGACACAGAACAGAAACCTATTTTCACTCTGGGCCCGATCATCCACAACGAAGGCGTAGTAGCGGATCTGGAAGCTCGTGGCGTCCATGTTATCGCAGAAGCAGACCTGGATTCCCCGGATGACACCCTGCAGAATGGAACAGTAGTCATCCGCTCTCACGGCGTAGGTAAACCCATCTACGATAAGCTGAAAGAAAAAAACATCTCCTACGTAGATGTGACCTGCCCCTTCGTCCTGAAAATCCACAGGATCGTGGAAAAAGAAAGCCTTGCAGGAAACCACATCATCATCATCGGTGACAAAGACCACCCCGAAGTACAGGGCATCTGCGGCTGGTGTCAGGGACCGTACACGGTGATCAGAAACAAAGAAGAAGCCGAAGCATTTGTACCCCCAAAAGGCAAAAAAATAAGTATTGTGTCCCAGACGACATTTAATTACAACAAATTTAAAGATTTAGTTGAAATTCTTTGCAAAAAGAGGTATGATAATAATGTTTTAAATATTCTCAATATTTTAAACACTATTTGTAATGCTACCGAAGAACGGCAGAGAGAAGCAAAAAACATAGCCGGAGAGGTAGACACTATGTTGGTCGTAGGTGGCCGGCATAGTTCCAATACTCAAAAGCTGTTTGAAATATGTAAAAAGGAATGTGGAAATACTTACTATATACAAACACCTGTAGACTTGGATTCTGAAATGTTCCAATGCAGTAGTTATGTAGGTATTACAGCAGGGGCTTCCACCCCAAACAAAATTATTGAGGAGGTTCAAGAACATGTCAGAATTAAGTTTTGAACAAATGCTGGAAGATTCCGTAAAGACTATCAGAAATGGAGAGATTGTACAGGGTACTGTCATCGATGTAAAAGAAGATGAGATTATTCTGAATATCGGTTATAAAGCAGACGGTATTATCACAAAGAACGAATACTCTAACGATGCAAGCCTTGTACTCACAGATGCTGTTCACGTTGGAGACACAATGGAAGCAAAAGTTCTCAAAGTAAACGATGGAGAAGGTCAGGTTACTCTTACTTACAAGAGACTGGCAGCAGAGAAAGGCAACAAACGTCTTGAAGAAGCATTTGAGAATCAGGAAGTATTAAAAGCTCCTGTAACTCAGGTACTTGACGGCGGACTTTGTGTAAACGTAGACGAAGCAAGAGTATTCATTCCTGCAAGCCTCGTTTCCGACATATACGAGAAAGACCTTTCCAAATATGCAGATCAGGAGATCGAATTCGTTATCACAGAATTCAACCCGAGAAGACGTCGCATCATCGGTAACCGTAAACAGCTTCTTCTCGCTGAGAAAGCAGAGAAACAGAAAGAATTAATGGAGAGAATCCATGTTGGCGATACAGTTGAAGGAACAGTTAAGAACGTTACAGATTTCGGTGCATTCATCGATCTGGGCGGAGCAGACGGACTTCTTCACATTTCCGAAATGTCCTGGGGCAGAGTAGAGAACCCGAAGAAAGTATTCACTGTTGGCGATAAAGTTAAAGTTCTTATCAAAGAGATCAACGGAGAGAAGATCGCACTTTCCCTTAAATTCCCGGAAGCAAATCCATGGCTCACAGCAGCTGAGGACTTCGCTGTAGGAAACGTAGTTAAAGGTAAAGTTGCACGTATGACAGACTTCGGTGCATTCGTAGAGCTTGCACCTGGTGTAGATGCACTCCTTCACGTATCCCAGATTTCCAGAGAGCACGTTGCCAAACCTGCAGATGTACTGTCAATCGGACAGGAGATCGAAGCTAAGGTTGTTGACTTCAACGGCGAAGACAAGAAGATCAGCCTGAGCATGAAAGCTCTTGAGGCACCGGCTGAGGAAGCTACAGAAGAATAATTTATCATAATCATGATGTTCAGACACCGTCCCTGTATAAGTTTATATAGGGACGGTGTTTTTGCAGTTATTTGCAATAAAGGGAGATGAAAGAGAAATATGACAGACCACGGTTTATTTGATATCCATTGCCACCTGATTCCGGGAGTGGACGACGGAGCACAGGACTTGGAGGAAACCCGCAAACTGCTCCGCATGGAATATGAACAGGGAGTTAGAAACATTATCGCAACCCCTCATTACAGAGATCAGATGTTTGATACACCCATCCACACCATCCGCAGCCAGTTCGCTCTGGTGGAGAAATGCGTACAGGAATTCAATCAGGAGCTTGCTAAGGAAGACAGAATGAGAATATACCTGGGCTGTGAATTCCATGCAAACATGCAGATGAGCAGAATGCTGGATGAGGGAAGAGTCAGTACAATGGCAGATTCCGGCTATGTTCTGGTAGAATTCTCAGGAAATGCAGAATACAGCTACGTAGAAGACCGCCTCCGTAGCCTTATCATCGTAGGCTACCGCCCCATCATTGCACATGTAGAACGCTGCGACAACATCTGGGGTGACCTGGAACTGATCAGGGACCTTGCACAGATGGGCGCCTATATGCAGGTAAATGCAGACAGCATTCTGGGAAAAAGCGGATTTTATACAAAAAGATTCTGCAGGAAGCTGATGAAAGGAGACCTCCTTCACTTCGTAGGCTCTGACTGCCACGACAGTCGGTACAGGATCTGCCGCACAGGAGAAGCATACAGAAAAGTCGCCAGCAAAATGGGACAGGAATATGCTGACAAAATTTTTATTGAAAATCCTTCCACAATTGTAAAAAATGGGGAAAACAGAAGAAAATTTGTCAAATACACTTGAAGAATGTCAGAAATCATATTACAATTTATAAAGTACGGACCGGCCTGTAACTCCGGTTTGATCATATAAGGAAGGAGAACCAAGAATTTGATAAAAGAGGCAAAGAATACCCGGGAAAATCCTGCGCAGCCTGTGGTCACTGAGACGATCATACAGCAGGAAGACACCATAGACCTTGTGGAACTTTTCTGGGTACTGGTCAATCATTGGAAAATTATCCTGCTTACCATGCTGATCACAGCAATGCTTGCAGGTGTCTATTATCTGGTGGGGGTGAAACCATCTTATCAGGCAGACGCGTCTATTTTTATCACAAACAATGAATCCGTGATCACAGTTTCTGACCTGCAGCTGAGTTCAGAGCTTACAGAGGACTATGCGAAGATCATCAAGAGCCGTAATGTTCTCAAACAAGTCATCAAAGAACTGGATCTGAATCTGGATTACAGAGAACTCAGTAAACTGGTCAGTGTAACGAATCCGGACAATTCCCATATTATTACCATCACAGTTACCTGCGGTGACGTGGAACTGTGCAGAGATATTGCAAACAGTCTGATGAATATCGGACTGGACCGTATTTACCAGGTGGTAGGAAGCAGCGAACCTACAGTTATCGATTACTCAGAGGCAGAGGCAGTGGATGAGATCACTCCTGCACTGACAAAATATCTGGCGATTGGACTTCTGCTGGGACTTATCGCAGCCTGTGGACTGATCTGCGTACGTTACATGACAGACACTACATTAAAGACAGAGGATGATCTGAAGAGATATCTGGATATCCCGGTACTCAGTGTGATTCCTTATTACGAAGAGAAGAAAGAGTAGAAGATGGACAGAGAAGATAACAATATTGAATCCCTGTTTCAGGATCTTGTGAAAGAATCCGGATATACGGGAAGACAGACAGAGGTAATACATCCACATGTATCAGATGTATCTTTCCGCGTAAATGAGGCCATCAATGTTCTACGTGGAAACATCCAGTTAAGTGGAAGCAATATTAAAACAATAGCTGTAACAAGCTCCGTTGCTAATGAGGGTAAATCATCAATAGCCTTCCGCCTGGCAAAGAGCATGGCAGGGCTTGAGAAGAGGATCCTCTTTATAGACTGCGATATCCGTAATTCTACCATACAGAACAGATATGATATTGTAGGTGAGAAGAAGGGATTAAGCGAATACCTGTGCGGAAATATCAGCAAAGAGAAGATCATCTACCGCACAGATGACAAATACCTTGACATGATCTTTACAGGTGCAGTGGCACCAAACCCAAGTGAGCTGGTATCAGGTCCGCTATTTGCAGAGCTGATGGAATTCGTGCGAAGCGTTTATGATTATGTGATCGTAGACACTCCGCCGCTGAATCTGGTTATCGACGGGCTGTTGATCGCCAAGCAGTGCGACGGAACTGTCCTTGTTGTGGAGAGCGGAAAGACAGACAGGGCACAGGCTGATAAGGCGAAGCAGCAGATACAATATGCAGGTATCCGTCTCCTCGGCGCAGTGCTGAACAAAGCGCCGGTTTATGAGAAACATTATGGTTATGGATATGGCTACGGTTATGGTTACGGCTATGGCTACGGATACGGCTATGGAAAGAGCGCTAAGAAGAATGAGAAAGAAAAGAAGAAATAACCCTGTAAATAAGAAACAGATCATCATCAGTCTGGTGATCTGCCTGGCTGTAGCTTTGTTTGCAGCAGTTTTTATCCATATGGAACAGACAAAGCAGAAATCTATGCAGATCACTGCAGGGAACACCCACAATGTGGGCAACAGTTATAGAAATATTGTTTACAAAGGTCAGGAATATCAGTATAATAACCGTATCACAAATATTCTCTATGCTGGTGTGGACTCCACAGGCAAGCTGGAAGCTTCCTCCCAGTATGGAAATAAAGCCAGGGCAGACAGTATTGCTCTGGTGGTGATGGATGAGAAGAACCGCAGGATGACCATTCTCTCCATTAACCGTGATACCATGACTGATATCCGAAGATATACAATGAACGGCAATGACAAGGGACTCTATACCACGCACATCGGATATGCCTACAGCTATGGCGATGGGGGAAAGGTAAGCTGTGAGAGTCTCTGCGAGGCAGTATCACTTCTCCTTGGAGATATCCCTGTGAAGCGCTATGTAGTGACAAACCAGGATTCCATGCCCTATATCAATGAGCTGGCAGGCGGGATCACGCTTACAGTGCCAAACAACGATCTTCAGGAGAAATATCCGGAGATGGCAGAGGGTGCACAGGTTACCCTGGATGACAGCAACATAAAGGATTTCCTTCAGTACAGGAATACAGAGGAGTCCTTCAGCAATGAGGGCCGTATGCAGAGACAGAAAGCCTATCTCACAGCCTATGTTGAGAAGATGCAGTCCATGGATGAGAATGACCTTGAGAAATCATGGGATTCCCTCGATGTGATGGACGATTATATCCAGACAAGTGTGACACGCAGCCAGTATCTGGGACTTGTGAAGACTCTTAAGAAAGCAGAGTTTACAGAGGACAGTATAGAGCAGCTTCCGGGAACAGACCAGGAGGGAGACCTTCATGATGAGTTCCATGTGGATGAAGATGCACTCCGGGAACTGATCATCCGTTTATTTTATGAAAAAATATGACAGGCTGCTGTTTTTCAACCGCCTTGTTATAAAGTAACCGTAAATTAATAAGAATAGAGCCAGAAGAAGACAGAAAGGAAGGCATTCTTATGAAAAGAAAATATTTCAGCATTTTACTTGCAGCAATGACAATTGCAGCATCTGTCAATGTATATGCAGCCCCAAGTATCGGACAGATCATTCCGGAAGCTCCAAAGGTAGTTGAGGGAAATCTGTCAAACAACCAGCAGCTGATCGTAAAAGATGTTGATACAGGTGCCTACAAGGATAAAAAAGTTGCAGAGGTAGTAACAAAAGTAAATGATGATAATACCAAGGTAAACATGAATGAGATTCTGAAAGACCTTAAGGTAGATACAACAGAAACAATTAAAACAAACACAGAGAAGAAAGTAAATCCGTCCCTGTATGAGCCTCTTACACCTTTCGTAGATTTGGTTATTAAGGAAGATGATAAGATCACATATGAAACAAATGGTGCTATCAAAACAACACTTACCATCGAAGCGGCCAAGGATGTAAAGAAGAAAGATGTACTTCTGATGCAGATCAATCCGACAACAGGAAAGGTTACCTTTGTTGCAATTGAGAAGCTGGACAAAGCCACAGGTGAAGTCACAGCCACCTTCGATTCACTTGGACCTGTAATGCTGATCGAGAAGGTTCCGATCGTAACCAAGAAGATTTCACCTGAGAAATACGCAGACGAAAAGGTAGCTGATGCAGCAAAGAAGCTGAAAGATCAGAAAGCAGGCTTCACTCTGACAGACTTTATCGATGATCTGACAGATACAGAGAACAAAGAGGTCACACTGGACAACGGACAGACCATCAACCTGGATGACTATGTCAGCGCAAGCAGTCTTATAGATATGGCAATCAAGATGTCAGATGATTACTCCTATGATATGTCCGGTTCCCTTGACGCACAGGTAAACTGTGACATCGACAGTGTTGACTGGAAGAGCCTTGTAACTGCTAATGATGCAGACTTTGATGTTGATACAGCAGAGGGCGACCTGAGCCTTCTTACAGAGATAGAGCCATTCACAATCCCGGACAGCATTGTTGTACAGGCAGATGCTTCTACAGGAGAGCTTAACTATCTTGCAGAGCCTGAACTGAGCTTCGCATATCCGGAAAAAGAAGAAGAGGAAGCTGAGAAAGCAGACGACACAGACGACACAGATGAGACAGCTGATGCAGAAGATGATCTGATGAGCTGGATCGTTAAAGACGAAGCAGGCTCTTCTGAACAGCCAAATCTTGTGATCAAAGGCGAATTCAAAGGCATGGGACCTCTTGCAATCTTCACAAAAGATGCAAAATAATCTGATAAGAGAGGAACAGTTCAATGTCACGAAAATCTCGCAGACGCAGACATAAAAAAAATAAATTCATGTCCTCAGTGCTCTACTATGTACTGGTTATTGCTCTGGTGGCAGGCCTTCTGTTTGTTGTAAAGGTAAACCGCCAGGAACGTGCAGAACGCACAGAATACAAAGAAAAGCTGGCCGGCAAAGAGACGGAGGAAGATATTGGTGTACTGGACGACATGATGGTACGACCTACAGCGGAACCTACGGAAACACCAACTGATACAGCAGCAGATAAATGATAAAAAGTACCAAAAATTATTGCATCTTTTTGGCAATAAAGCTATAATAACGTGTAGATAAGACAAAAGGTCTATAGTCTTTGAATCGTCGCTTTGCCGCGTTTAAGGATATTGATTTACATATCTTGAAGAGAATCTGTCTTGAAATACAGGCAGAATGGCGAAGCATACCCAAAATACGGAGGTAAGATATCCAATGTGGTATGTGATGCAGGTGCGAACAGGCACAGAAGAGAACATCCGCTGTCAATGTCAGCGGCTCATAAGTAGTAATATATTAAAACGCTGCTTTATTCCCTACTATCAACAGAAGAAACGATTTCAAGGCAAATGGCATATCCAGGAAAGAATCCTCTTTCCCGGGTATGTCTTTTTAATTGCCGAAAATCTGGAACAGCTGGCTGAGAACCTGAGAAAAGTCACAGGAATGACCAGGCTTCTGGGAACAGGAGATGAGATCATCCCCTTATCTCAGGAAGAAGTAGAGCTGCTTCTGAAGCTGGGAAAAGAAGAACAACTGGTAACCATGTCCACAGGGATCATAGAGAATGATCAGGTCAGGATACTCACAGGACCATTGCAGGGCATGGAAGGTTATATCAGAAAAATCAACAGACACAAAAGAAAAGCCTGGGTTTCCATAGAAATGTTTGGAAGGAGCGTGGATATGGAGGTTGGGCTGGAAATAATAAAAAAAGTATGAGAAAAAGAAGGAGAAACTAAGGAAGGCGTATGTATAGAAAAAAATCAAGAGGATGGTATAAACACAAGGACTTTATATTTTTAGATCTTGTGTGTTTATTTCTATCTTTAATACTGGCATATCTGGTTCGAAATGGTTCTGTCCGGAACATATTTGAACTGGGAATATATCACAACATGATATTCTTTGTAATATTGGCAGATTTATTTCTGATCATTATTTTTGAATCTTATAAAGGCGTTCTGAGGAGAGGTTATTACCAGGAATTACGTTCTGTTATCCAACAGATGATCCTGATAGAACTGGCAAGTGGTCTGTATCTGTTCACTGTCAGTAATGGACACAGCTTCTCAAGGACAGTTCTGTATCTTATGGGAGTCTTTTATGTACTCCTGTCCTATGGCACAAGAATAATATGGAAAAAACACCTGATCCATAAAATGGCAGAAGGTGGAGAACATTCACTCTATATTGTAACAAATTACGATCTTGCGTCAAAAGTAATCCGGAATGTAAAAAATCATAATTATAATCGATACAACATCAATGGTCTCATAATCATTGATAAAAATATAGCAGGCAGGGAAATTGAAGGAATTCCGGTTGTGGCAGATTTAAAGAATGCTGCATCCTATATTTGTCAGCAATGGGTGGACGAAGTTTTTATAAACGTAGATGCGTCTTATCCATACCCCCATGAACTGATAAATGAACTGCTGGAAATGGGAATGGCAGTTCATGTGAATCTGGCAAAAGTCAGAAGCACTCCCGGGCAGAAACAATTTGTAGAGACTATAGGTGGCTATACAGTTCTGACGACCACTATGAATTATGCTACGGACAGACAGGCACTTGCTAAAAGAGCACTGGATATCCTGGGTGGACTGGCAGGCTGTCTTCTGACAGGGATTATCTTTATCTTTGTGGCACCGGCCATTTATATCAGCTCTCCGGGTCCGATCTTCTTCTCACAGATACGGATCGGTCAGAATGGAAAACCATTTAAAATGTACAAATTCCGAAGCATGTATATGGACGCAGAAGAACGCAGGGCAGAACTTATGGCACAGAATAAAATGAGTGATGGCCGTATGTTTAAGATTGATTTCGACCCCCGTGTAATAGGAAATAAAATCCTGCCCGATGGAACCAGAAAAACCGGGATAGGAGAATTTATCAGAAAAACATCACTGGATGAATTCCCACAGTTCTGGAATGTGCTGAATGGGACCATGAGCCTTGTGGGTACCAGACCTATATTACAAGATGAATTGCAAAAATATGAACTGCATCACAGAGCCAGAATTGCCATCAAACCGGGGATTACAGGTATGTGGCAGGTAAGTGGAAGAAGTGACATCACAGACTTCGAAGAAGTAGTGAGACTGGATACAGAATATATCAGTAACTGGAATTTTGGACTGGATATAAAGATTCTGTTTAAGACAGTGATGACAGTACTGAAGAGAGAAGGATCCGTATAATATGGAAAGAAAAAAGTGGCTGTACAGTCACCTGTTATAATCGTTCAGGCCATCATGTGAGTGGTGCAGAGTATGACAATAAAACAGAATATGAAGGAATCCGTCAGAAATATGTTCCGACTATCGAGAAAAAAGGGGCTAGAGATATAATAGGGTCAACCAAGAAAAACCACGATAAATAAAGGGTTTCAACGGCTCGATTCATTCAACAAAAGTATTTATTTGCTGACAGGCTGCGGAGAAGCTGAAATCCAGAGATTATAGGTGGGAGGCTTTGGTGCAGCTCTGTTTTGACCCACAAAATGAGCAGCAAGTAAGAAATTAAGGAGAACGAATCGAGCCTACGGTGGATTGCCATTAGAGTAATCCGCCGTGGGCTTGTTTGCTGTTTTTACAAAATAAAAGACTAGTGAGGGAGAATAGAACGATGAAAAACTATAAAATCGCTGTGGCCGGAACTTCGGTTATAGAGGAATAGAGACGAGTGTACTCAACGGATGTTTTATGAAGTAGAAAACATGATTGCTGGGCTGGTTGGATACGACAGCATAAGAAAACACTTAGCCGTGTGAGCGGCAAAGGAAAAAAGAAATACTATCTGTGAAGAGCAGGTGTGTACATAGATTAGGAAATTAACCAAAATGGAGGAATACATATGAGCACAGTTTCTGGCATCCGAATGACGAGGGCGGCATGGCTTGGAATGACCCGGAAATCGGCATTGAATGGACGCAGCTGAAGGGCCAATACAAGGGCAGTGCAAGTGCAGAAGGTTATACGCTGGAAGATAGTACAGTACTGAATCTAAGCGATAAGGATCAGAAGTGGCTTGGGCTGAAAGATACTTTTAAGTTTTGAGAACGCAGGAGAAGAAAAAATGCGACGGGAAAGTGAAGTACAACACATATTTCTGGTAGGGGCTAAGAGCTTGGGAGCCTATGGCGGATATGAAACCTTTGTGTATAAGCTGACAGAATATCACCAGAATAAGGAAAATATGAAGTATCATGTGGCATGTAAAGCCAATGGTGACGGCTGCATGGATGAAACAAAAGTAGAAGGCGTGACCAGAATCAATGATCATGAATTTGAGTTCCACAATGCACATTGCTTTAAAATTGACATTCCTCAGATTGGTGCAGCGCAGGCAATATATTATGATGTGGCAGCATTGAATGCCTGCTGCAAATATATAAAAAACAATCAGATTAAGCATCCAATTGTTTATATTATGGCTTGTCGCATTGGACCGTTTGCGGGGCATTTTTATAAAGAGATTCATAAATTGGGTGGAACAGTTTTTTTGAATCCAGATGGGCACGAATGGATGAGAAAAAATGGTCTGCACCGGTTCGCAAATATTGGAAGATTTCAGAGCAGATGATGGTCAAATATTGTGATTTGGCTATTTGCGATTCAGTAAATATTGAAAAGTATATTCATGAATGCTATGACGGAAAAGGAATCCAAGGGAGAAATCCAAAAACGTTATTTATTGCCTATGGTGCGGATTTGACACTTAGCAAATTGGCTGACGATGATAAAAAGATAGTTGATTGGTATCAGGAAAAAGGGCTGACGAAAAAAGGCTATTATCTTGTTGTTGGCCGTTTTGTTCCAGAAAATTCCTTTGAAGTAATGATTCGGGAGTTTATGAAGAGCAAGAGTGAAAAAGATTTTGCTCTGATCACGAATGTCAATGATAAGTTCCTGAATGAATTGGAAGAAAAACTCCACTTCAAGAGCGATAAACGAATTAAGTTTGTTGGAACTGTTTATAATCAGGAACTTCTGAAAAAAATCCGCGAGAATGCCTATGCATATTTCCACGGTCATACCGTTGGGGGAACAAATCCTTCCTTAATTGAGGCACTTGGCAGTACAGATTTGAATCTTCTGGTCGATGTTGGTTTTAACAGAGAAGTCGCTGAAGATTGTGCTTTATATTGGAGTTGCGATGAGGGAAACCTTGCGAAGTTAATTGATAAAGCAGATCTGATGAATAAAGAAGAAATTGAAGAAATGGGACGCAAGGCCAAGAGACGTGTGGCTGAAGAGTACACATGGGATAAGATTTGTAAACAATACGAAAGCGTGTTTACGGAGGAAATTGTAAAATGACAGTACAAGAAGCAGATAAAAAACGCTGGGGGGGGTACACAACCTGCCCACAATATCGCTTGCTAAAGTGGAAAAGACGATGCGAGAAATATAAAAATATCAAATTGCTTTACGGGTTCTTATGGATGATTTACCGTAAATTGCAGATCAAGTATGGTGTTGATTTACCGGCCAGCACAAAAATTGGCCCAGGATTTAAGATAGAGCATCTTAGCGGCATAGTTGTAAATCCAGATGTTGTAATAGGAAAGAATTGCAACATCTATAACGGAGTAACCATTGGAAAAGAAAAGAGAGGCGTTCGCGAAGGTTGCCCGACAATAGCAGATAAAGTCTGGATAGGCGCAAACGCAGTTGTAGTAGGCAGTATTCAGATTGGAAGCGATGTCTTAATTGCACCGGGAGCGTATGTGAATTTTGATGTTCCCTCCCATAGCATTGTTTTAGGAAATCCGGCTAAGATTGTTGCGAAGGAAAATGCAACAGAGAAATATATAAAATATACAATATAGGTTCAAATATGAAAATACTACATTATGCATTGGGGTTCCCTCCGTACAGAACAGGCGGACTAACAAAATATTGCACAGATTTGATGCTGACGCAAGCAGAGCAAGGACATGAAGTGGCATTGCTCTGGCCGGGTCAAATATCGATGATAAAAAAGCAGACGGAGATTCATAAAGAAAAAAGCTGGAACGGAATAGAATCTTTTGAGATTATCAATCCATTGCCGGTTTCACTTGATGAGGGAATTTTGGATGTAGAGGCTTACACGAAGAAAACTGACGAAGCAGTTTATCTCGAATTCTTGCAGGATTACGCCCCTGATGCTATTCATATCCACACATTGATGGGACTACATAAAGAGTTTATCCATGCAACGAACGAACTGGGAATCAGGACGGTATTTACAACACACGACTATTTTGGGCTTTGTCCTAAGGTAACGCTATTTCATAATGGAAAGCCCTGCGACAATGATCATAATTGCATGGATTGCGTAAAGTGCAATCAATCTGCTTTGAGTTTGAAGAAAATTGTGGTATTACAGTCACCTGTTTATAGAAAACTGAAAAATACCCGTGTAGTAAAACTGCTTCGAAGCCGACATAGGAAGAACTTTTTTGAAGAGACTGAAACAGAAACGGCAGCTAGTGCAGAAAATACCAATGTGGCGCAAAATCAAAATTATGAAAAACTGCGTGAATATTACGTATCAATGTTAAAAATGATAGATTTTATTCATTTCAATAGTTCAGTAACGGAAATGGTATATAATCGTTATTTTCACCCCAAAAATAGTGCAGTGATTTCGATTACACATAGGGATATAAAGGATCATCGAAAAAGAAAGAACTTTGACCACGATGTTTTACGCATAACGTATTTGGGACCGGCAAAACCTTTCAAGGGCTTTCAATTTCTAATTGGAGTGCTGGATGATATTTGGAGGGAGACTCCTGGTAAGTTTGAATTGCACATCTACACAAATACAAATGTAGAAAGAGAGTACATTACGCATAAACAAGAGGGGTATCCGTACAGCCAACTGGAAGAAATTTTCGATAATACAGATTTGTTAATTGCTCCGAGCCAGTGGTATGAGACATTCGGATTTACGGTGTTAGAGGCGCTGAGCTACGGGGTGCCAGTCATGGTCACTGATAGTGTTGGTGCGAAGGATATTGTCTGTAATATTTCACCAGAATTGGTTCTCTCTGGAGATAAATTTGGTCTGAAGAAACTTGATTTAAGAAGCATCAACAGTAAAATAATGAACTCGGAAACAATTATAAAAACAGAACTAGCGCATGAGAGGGAAATTTTAGAAGTATATGAAAAAAAAATACTGGTTGATTGAATCAGAAAGTTCAAGTTGCAGGAGAATGATGGCGGATTTGGAAAATGTACAAATACATGATTTTGAGTGGGTAAAGAGAAGCGTTAAGGTTGATTACCATTATAACAATGAGTTTTCACCCAAAGAGTTAGTAAAAGACATTATTAGAGAAATACAGAGGGAAAAATAATATGAGTGTGCCTAAAATTATACACTATTGCTGGTTTGGACCTAAAGAAATACCAGAGATGGAGCAAAAATGTATTGCCTCATGGAAAAAAGTCCTGCCTGATTACAAAATAATGTTTTGGAATGAGCAAAACTTTGATGTTAATAGTGTACCTTATGTGAGAGAGGCGTATGAAAAAGGAAAGTACGCGTTTGTCAGCGATTATGTAAGAATGTATGCCTTATATAATTATGGTGGAGTTTACTTTGATACGGATGTTGAAGTCTTAAAACCGCTTGATAAATTTCTTGAGGATAAAGCATTTATAGGTTTTGAGAATAGAACAATGATTGGCACAGGAATTATTGGAGCTGAGAAGCATTCTGCTCTGTTTGAAGAGATGCTTAATTATTACAGTAACCATAATTTTGTGGATGACAATGGAAATATTGACACTACAACAAATGTTCAAATTATTTCGAAACTGTTGATGGAACAGAAATTTGAACCGAGAAATTCAGAACAAATTTTGTCGGATATACATATTTACGAGAGGGATGTTTTTTGCCCTAAAAAGATGGATGACGGAACATTTGCGGTAACGGATCGATCTGTAACGATTCATAGATTTTCTGGAAGTTGGCTTACAGAGAGGGAAAAAAAGCGAGGAACAAATTTACTTTGGCGTAATGTGATGCGTCCGATTTTGAAGAAAATACGAGTAGCAATTATACAGGTGTTTGGAAATCAAACGGCTAAAAGAATAGAGGCAGCAATAAGAAATCTACTAAGATAAGAAAAGGGCGATTGATATGAATACAATTGAGACAATAAAAAGTGATTTGTTCAGAGTGAGTGGGGGGGCGGAACAGTATAAAACATATCCTCTTTGATCCTGAGTTTAAATACGTGGCTCTTTATAGATGTGCACATTCTGCAATATATGGAAACAAATTTAAGAAAGTAATATGGAGAGTCTTACTTAAAAGGGCATCAATAAAATATGGATATGAAATAGCGCCGGAGTGCGTTATTGGTCCAGGGTTAAGGTTGATTCATCGTGGTGGGGTGTGCATTAACCCAGCAGCTGTGCTTGGGGAAAATGTTACAATATTCCATGGCGTGACAATCGGATCTACAAGAAGGGGAAAACTAAAAGGCTCGCCAATAATTGGGAATAAAGTTTGGATAGGCTCTAATGCTTCGATAGTTGGGAAAATTGCTATAGGTGATGATGTTTTAATAGCTCCCAATAGCTATGTAAATATGGATGTGCCATCACACAGTGTATGTCTGGGCAACCCAGCAAGGATTTTCAACAAGGAAAATGCGACAGAGTATTATCTTGATAATATATGTGAGAGACAGGAGGATTAAGGTGAAAAAGCCAATATATGATTGGGGCAATCAACATGCTGCCATTTTTAATAGTTATATCCATGCGTTGGATGGCACAGGAATTCGATATTTCATTTTAAGAAATTACGAAGGACTTCCTGAGTATAACGAATCCAAGGATATTGATTTGATTATTGAACCTGGTAAATATAAAAGTGCGGCACAGTTGCTTTTAAATACTTTTAGATGCCATGGCGTTGAGTATTACTATGTAGTGAAATACGAACGTGTACGTTGCTGGTTTGGAATGAATTCAACGAGTGACTTTGCAATTCATATCGACTTAATTGAGGGATACGTTAATAAAGGATTTGAAATTTTTGAATTCGATAAACTGTATGGTAATACGGCGGTATATAAAGAATATCGTGTGCTGAATCAGCCCTATGATATTGCGATGTTGCTTTTGTACAAGGTAATAGGAGCAAAAGAACTCAAGCAAAGATATAGAGATAAAATTTCAGCAGGGTACAAGTCGTGCAAAAATGAAATCAGGGATATACTTGTTGAAGTATTAGGAAGTGATTTGGCTCAGAAAGTATGCAGCAAGGTGGAAGCTGACGAATATGAGTGGATAGTAGATCATTCGAAGGTTATTTCCAGAACCTCGAAAAAAATTGCATTCAAAAAGCATCCGATTAGTACGGTTGTTAATGTTATGCGCTTCTTGAATGAAAAGGTGTATCGTATTGGAATATGCCCCAAGAAGTATCGGAAGATGATAGCGTTGGAAGCGCCTGATGGTACAGGGAAGACTACATTTATTGATGCATTAACAGTAATGCTTGCAGAAACCTTTGTATGTGATATTGAAAAAATGCATGTGTATCATTTTAGACCTTCAGTGTTGCCTAATTTGGGTGCAGTGGGTGAAAAAGCTGGCGTCATGAAGCAAGATACAAATTTTGAAAACCCACATAGAAATAAAGCAGCGAATCCTTTAAGTTCCTTCGTAAGAATGGGGTACTATTGGCTGGATTATCTTATTGGAGGCGCAATTTGCATTCGGAAGGATGTTCAGTTTGATAAGATAACGATTTTTGACAGATATATTTATGATTTCATCATTGACCCTTTACGTTCGCGCATTAACTTGCCGAGATGTATGCGAACAGCATTTTCAAAAATGGTACAGCAGCCGAGGATTGTTTTTGTACTTGATGCACCAGCCGATGTTATATATTCAAGAAAAAAAGAACTGACGTTTGATGAAATCCAAAGGCAGTTAGAAGAGTTTGATAAACTGAGTAATTTGGACGACAATTTTTATAAAATAAATGCAAATCAGACGCCCGAAAAAATGGTTCTGGATGCAAAGAAAATCATTCTTGATAAATTTTGCTTAAAGATTCAAAAGTGAGGACAATACGTTGCGAAAAATATTGGTGAGTGCATATGGCTGTGAGCCATTTAGAGGATCTGAAGCTGGTGTAGGGTGGAATTGGATTCTGCAAATGGCTAGGCATAATGAAATGTATGTTATAGCAAGAAAAAATGACAAAAATAAAATAGAGGACAACATTCCGGAAGAATATAAAAACGTATTACATTTCTATTACTATGACACACATCCCGTTTTGATGAAATTAAAGAAAAGAGAGAAAGGACTGTATTTATATTATTGGCTTTGGCAAATTGGAATAATTCCACTTGTTAAAAAAATTATCAAAAAAGAACACCCGGACTACACGATGCATTTGACATTTGGTAGCCTTTGGATGCCGACTTTTTTGCCTTTTTTTAAAGTGCCATTTATTTGGGGGCCGTTGGGAGGCGCAGACGGTGTTCCCAAAGCCTATTTGAAAGAGCTTCCGTTTAAACAACGGGTAGTACAATCAATGAGATACATATTGATAAAAACGGCTCCGATAAATCCGCTTGTGTATTTTCCAAGCAAAGCGGCTGTTGCAATCATAGGTCGGACACAAAATAATGTGGAAGCAATACCACAAAGGTACAGGAAAAAGTGCCATGTGATTTTGGAAACAGCAATGGAGAACGGTAACTTATTAAATGAGAGAAAAAGCATTCAGGAAAAAGGGTGCGTGGAAATTATATCAACAGGAAGATTGGTGCCGTTCAAAAATATACGTATGGCAATCGAGGTCTTAAAAAGGATTCGTGATGACGGATATTCCTTCCACTACACTATTGTGGGAAAAGGACCAGAAAAAAAGCAGATTGAAGAGATGGTAAAAAATTATCATCTTGCAGAAAATATAAAATTAGTTGGAGAAGTGCCACGTGAAACAGTCATGGAATATCTTAAGATGGCAGACATGTACTTGTTTCCAAGCTTACGTGAAGGCGGGTCATGGGCGTTGATGGAAGCTATGGCAGCAGAACTTCCTGTTGTGTGTTTTGACTGGACAGGGACAGGAGTTATAACCGATGATTTATGTGCAAATCGAATTAAGCCAACGTCGATGAAACAAGATGTGGATTGTTTTGCAGATGCAGTAGAGGATTTAATAAACAATCCAGAAAAGAGAGTGGCGTATGGTGTTCATGCAAGGGAACGAATCTTGAATGTGTATAATTGGGATACAAAAGGGAGATTCATGGATAAATTATTTGATGATTTAGAGGGAAAATCACATGAATAAAGTGGTTGCGGTTGTATTAAATTATAACACGGCGAAAGATAGTAAAAAGTGTCTAGAATATCTTTTAAAACAAGATTATGCGGATTTTGAAATTGTGGTTGTTGATAATAATTCTCCAATGAATGACTATCAAAAACTCGAATCTGATATTGATACCCTTCAAAGCAACAGAATTGAACTGATTAGGAATGAAATTAATTCTGGCTTCTCTGCAGGAAATAATATCGGGCTACGCCGTGCAAAAGAAAAGGATGCAGAGTGGTCACTTGTTATCAATCCGGATGTTGAACTAAGGGACAAAAGCTATATCACTAAAATGATAAGCGCGATAAGCGAAACACATAAGGTTGCGGTAGCAGCAAGTAATGTGATACTTCCAAATGGGCAACGACAAAATCCAATGATTGAGCCGAAATATTGGGAGGAGCTTCTCTGGCCCATTGAAAGCGTTACCAGGAAAATTAGAAAAAACAATAGCTATCTTGGTGCTGATCAAACAGGCTATTGTGAAAAGGTTTCAGGTTGTTGCTTTTTTATACGGATGTCCTTTGCTGAGAAAATGGGTTATTTGGACGAAAGCGTATTCTTGTACTGTGAAGAACCCATTTTAGCAAGCAGGGTGAAAAAATATGGTTACAAAGAACTGTACGTTCGAGAAATAACAGCATATCATATGCATCATGATAGCGAAAAAGGAAATCAAGTTAATCGTTTGCGCAGGTTTCGAAGCAGCAGACGCTATTATTGGAAAGAATATAGTGGATATGGAAAGATGAAACTTGCGGCATTGATGTTTTCAGATTGGATATATTGCTTGATTAAATGCAAAGGAAGAGAGAATTAAGTTCAATGAAGGATAAAAGGATAGAGTGGATCGATGTTGCTAAGGCTATTGGTATTATCATTGTTTTGGCATATCATGCATGTCCGGACGGGTATTTTAAAAATATGATGTGGCAAATGCACATGCCACTTTTTGCGTTTCTGTCGGGTATAGTGTACAAAGAAGAATATAGCTTGAATTTTCAAAAAGTTAGAATATTCATCGTAAAAAAGATAGAAAAATTATATATCCCGTTTGAGGCATATAGCTTATTCTTTTTGCTCCTGCATAATTTCTTCTATAAAATCAATTTTATTGGCGAAATAAATGGAAACAAAATCCTATCCGGGGGGGGGGTACGTAAAACAATTCGTTTTGATTCTTACATTAGGTGGTGGAGAATCACTGACCGGAGCGTTATGGTATCTGATTCCGCTATTTGAATTGGAAATCATATTCGCAGTTCTTTTGTGCCTATTCAAACAAATAAAAAAAGATAAAGAATGTAATTGTGTTGTCGCTGTAATTGTTGCATTTATTTATATTCTGTTTTCAAATTTGAATTTGCCCAGAAATTTAAGCAATGCTTCCCGGTTGATTCTGTTTTATAGTGCAGGATATTTTTGCAAAAAATATAATGTGCTTGAGTTGAAACGGAGCGTTCCCAAGCAGGTAGCTGTCTTGTTAGGATGCCTTGCAATATGGATGGGATGCACATTGTACTCTGAATCTTGGCAAGGAAAAAATTTATTGATTACAGCGGTTTCAGCCGGAGCAGCAATTTATTGTGTGGTTGAAATCTCAAAATTCTTGACAAAGGTAGCAAAGGAACAAGTGGTTGCGATACTTAAATATATCGGAAAGAAAACAATGCCCATTGTAGCATGGCACTTTTTGGTATATTGCTTTGTGAAAATGGCTTATGTATGGTGCTACAATTTAGACAGGACATTGGTAGCGACTAAAGAGGCAATTTGTGATCCAAAGTGGATTGCCATTTATGTTGTATGTGGGTTGATAGGGTCACTATTAATTGATGAGATTGTAAGTGAAATAAAGGGATGCGTTTTAAAAATTGGAGGAAAGTTCTTATATGGAGGTATTAAGTAACATATTTTTTGAAGAACCGGATGGAGAAATTTATTATGATATTTTAAATAGCCAAGGGAAAGAATGGCTCATAGGATCAAAAGATATAAGAACTGCTTTTGAAATTTATCAACCAACAGCAATAAAAGGGAAGATTTTAAAGAGCTTTTTTCCTTGCATTTGTAGATTTCCGTTTGTTTATTCGAGACTACATATCAAAAAGAAAAAATTGAAACTGCAGCCGGAGATTGAGCATATTTTACAAAGAACATTCGGAAATGATGTTAGCATTTCGTGTTTTGGAGGAACGCCGTGCGTTCATCAGAAAGCGGTAATTCAAATCTACAGGAATTTAAAAATACTGGGATACTGCAAAGTGGCTAGAAGCCAGGATGTTGGATATTTATTTGATAAGGAGTGTGAGAATTTAAATTATCTGCGTGAGAAGAGCGTGGATTCTATTCCCGAAGTTTTATTTCGCTGTGATTTAGATGATTTAAAACTTTTTTGCCAAAGTAGCGTGAAAGATAAAAGCGGACAAACGATTGACAGAATGACAGAAAAGCATTGGCTATTCCTTGCGAACTTGTATAATAAAACAAGAACAGTAATAAAATTTGAAGAAACAGATTATTATGCATTGTTAAAACGGGTGAAAAAAAACGCGGTAGTCTTGAAAGAAACTGATCTTGAGATTGTTCAAAGAGCATGTGAACTGATTTCTAAAAAATATAATAATTCGACTGTTGAATTTGGATTTTACCACGGGGATTTCACGCCGTGGAATACAGTAATTGAAAATGGAAAAATCAAAGTGTTTGACTTTGAATATGCAAAAAGAACTTACCCACCATATTTGGATGCTGTACATTATCTTTTACAGAAAAATTTCTTTGTAGATGGTTTAAATGATGCCAATCAGATATACTCAAGCTTAAAAGAAAGTTCCATTTGGAAAAAATTTGATGATAGAAGATCGCTTGAGATGGTGATAATGTATTTATTGGAAATCATCAATTTGTATTTATCGAGGACGTCAGAAGAATCACTCGATGAGAAAAGTAGACAGAAAATAAGAATAGAAATTTTAGAAAAAGCGGTAACAGAATATGCAAATTTATCGAGATAAAGAAATTTACTACGGATTGCTGATATTAATGATTTCTAGAATTTTTTTGGGCAATGAAGAAGTATTTTTTGTGCTGTCATTGATTTACTTTTTTGCTTGTGTATCAAGGACGATGAAATTAAGGATCCCTCAAATGGCGGGACTGAAGCTCTATATGACATTTATAATTTATTCGACGATTATAAGATTTTGTCTGTATTCAGCTAGAAATGTTGTTAGGGATTTGTTTTATATTGTTCCGACAGTATTGTGGATTATAATAGGTTATAATCTATGTGCGGATAACAAAACGGGAAAATCGCTGCTTAAAACCTTATATTTATATGGGATGGTCATTTCCATAAAATGTGTAATTGATTTTTTACTTAATCCGACGCTGGATTTTAATCAGATACGTATTGTGTTCGGAACATATGTATATGACATTGGCTTTTTGCTCCCCATTATGGCCTTTGAAATGGTTATTTTAAAAAGAATAATTTTCTCAACGAAGGTTGATCGCTTCATACTTTTATTAATGATTGTTCAAATAGGACTTTCGTTTGGAAGAATAGCCATTTTGGAACCCTTAATAGCATTTTCAATAATAAGCATATTGAGTATTAAATCAATGGAGAATAAGGGAAGAACTATAAAAATTTTGGCCGGGATATTTCTAGCTTTAACGATTGCAGTGGTTGTCCTTTTTTATGCCCTTCCTGATAGTACAACATCGGTTTTTCTTGCTAAGATAGAAAATTCAGCAACAGAGATTAACATAAAACAAAATATCGATTCAATAGCATCTGCAATGCAGAACTGGCGTGCTTATGAGATGCAAGCCACACTGAAACAGTGGGGAAAAAGCGGTATTTTATCACAAATCTTTGGCCATGGCATGGGCAAAGGCATCGAACTCGAATTTGTTCCGTATAACTGGAAAAGTGCGGGAATGGTTGAAAATGGTGAAATGCCCTTAGCGCACAATGGATTTTATACATTGCTTCCTAAAGGTGGCCTTTTTGCGGTTATATCAATGCTACTTATTTTTGCCGGAGCCATCCATAAAGGATTTCAAATGACAAAATGCGAAAATAGAGATCGTAAAGTGAGCGGAATAATATTGATAAGCATAATGGTAGCAGGTTTTGCTAATATGTGGGTTGTTAGAGGCGCTGTTTGTTCTGAGGCATTCCTTGTATGGGGAAGCATATTGGGATGGATTTATGCAGAAGAAAGGCATAGAGGATAACTAAAAAATGCAAAAGAAAAGTATTGCAGTAAATTATATACTTAATACTACATATCAAATATTAATTTTGATAGTTCCACTTATTACAACTCCATATATTTCCCGTGTGCTTGGAGCAGAAGGAATTGGAGTCTACAGCTATACATATTCGGTTGTTTCGTATTTTTTAATTGTTGCGGCAATGGGTACGACTACATACGGACAACGTACAATAGCATACTACCAAGACGATAAATATAAAAGAAGTTGCAAGTTTTTTGAAATATTACTGTTTCGCGCTTTGACAACAGGAGTGTGCTCGATAGGATATATTTGGTATCTGTGTTCGCCGTATTGTCAATATAACAAAGTTGCTACAATACAAATAATATATCTTATAGCTATAGCATTTGACATATCGTGGCTGTTTCAAGGTTTAGAAGATTTTAAGAGAATAGTGCTCCGAAACACAATTGCCAAGATATTTAATGTTGTATTGATTTTGACGGTTGTGAAGCAGGCAGGAGATGTAGATAAATACACATTTATTTTAGCGGGAATGACCTTTGTGGCCAATATTTCGGTGTGGCCGTATGTTCCAAAGATAATACAAAAAGTGAAGTTGTCAGATGTTAAGCCATTAAAAAACACTAGGGAAATCTTTTTACTTTTTATTCCAACTATTGCGATTCAAGTTAACGCTGTACTTGATAAGACGATGATTGGCGGATTTGCAATCAGCGCGGCAGAAAACGGCTACTATGAACAAACCGAAAAAATTGTAAGAATGGCATTGGCTGTAGTTACTTCGCTAGGAACAGTGATGATTCCGAGAATTGCAAAGTTGTTCCATGATAAGAAAACTGAGCAAATGAGACAATATATTCAACAATCATATCAGTTCGTTTGGATAATCGGAATACCGATTATGATGGGAGTGATGGCGATTGCGGATACGTTTGTGCCTGTCTTTTATGGAAGCGGATATGATAAAATTAAGATTCTTCTGCCGATTTATTCACTTTCTGTCATTCCTGTGGCATTAAGTAATGTCACGGGCTGCCAGTTTTTGATTCCAACAAAGAAACAAAATGTTTATTCAGCAGCAGTATTGTCAAGTACGGTTGTAAATGTTACTTTGAACTCTTTTTTGATCCCGCGATTTCTGTCATATGGAGCGGCAAGTGCATCGGTTATTGCTGAATGTGTCGGATGCATAATTATGATAGTCTATGTTGAAGTAAAACATCTTGTGGATATAAAAAGGGTCTTTTCAATCTCGCTAAAAAAGTGGGTGGCTGGAATTGTAATGTTCTTGTGTGTTAAAGTTTCAAATGAAATTTGGAATACATCAGTATTGGGATTAACCTTTTTAATTCTAGAGGGAGCAATAATTTATATTATTACGTTGCTAGTCCTTAGAGATGAGTTTTTCTGCAACATGATAAAAAAGCTGTTTTGCAAAGTAAAAGGCATATTAACGCATTGATTATAGTGGATAATAAATAGGATTTGGCAAAGTGAAATGATATAAAGGTTCACGACAGACGAGTTTGTACATTTGTTTTCTGTGGACCTTTTAGGTGCTTTTCATGTCGTGTTTGGATTGTAACCATATTTTGATTGTGAGGTTATAGTAAAATGCCGAAGATAACAAAAGTGACAAGATTGTCCGAGTACATGGAAGTCATCTGCAACAGGCCGTATCCACGAAATGAACATTACACAAGACATCAAAATGAGATATATACTATTTATAATGAATTTAAGGAGATACTGTCTAGCACTAAAATTGATGTGAAAGATAAATCGAATCAGCAAAGAGAAAATGATGAAAGAATAGCAGAGTTTATACGAAAACATGCTGTAGATCTCTATGATTACATATATAGGATAAAGAGAATAAGAGAGAATACGAAACAGGACAAAGTGGATCAGGTATATTTCTATCGTGGTGAAATTGACCTCTCGGGGTCAGACCCCATAAACAGCAACCCAGAAAACAATACTGGATGCTTTCGGTTTAAATGAAGAAAATATGTGGTATCAGGCGAAAGAGATCGGAAATATTTTGCAGAACCAGTAAGAAAACGAAGGAGAAAAAGAGCATGGTAAGGATGAGCACACTGCGGGGTCCACACTGCGGGGTCAGACCCCATGAAGAAGAAATGATTTTTTTCTAAAGAAATTATAAACGAAAACGAGAGCATAGGCTACTGGCGCTGCTCTAATAATTACATAAAATTTTGTGGAAGGCACATTGGGCGATACAAGGTATGGAAAGGAGAATTATGAAAACAACATTACTTATCATGGCAGCTGGTATTGGCAGCCGCTTCGGAACAGGAATCAAGCAGTTAGAGCCGGTGGATGATGCGGGGCATATTATCATGGATTATTCCATTCATGATGCGCTTGAGGCTGGCTTCAACCATGTGGTATTTATCATCCGTAAGGATATCGAGCAGGAGTTCAAAGAGGTTATCGGTGAGCGTATCAAAGCTATCTGCGCTGCCCATGATGTGACGGTGGATTATGCTTTCCAGGACATTAACGATATTCCGGGGACTCTTCCGGAAGGCCGTACAAAGCCGTGGGGAACTGGTCAGGCCGTGCTTGCAGCGAAGAAGGTCATCAAGACCCCGTTCATCGTCATCAATGCAGATGATTACTATGGCAAAGAAGGTTTCAAGGCTGTTCATGAGTATCTGGTGAATGGCGGCAAGTCCTGTATGGCAGGTTTTGTGCTGAAGAACACGCTGTCTGATAACGGTGGCGTGACTCGCGGTATCTGCAAGATGGATGAGGATTACAACCTGACCGAGGTCGTGGAAACGAAGAACATTGTAAAGACCGTAACTGGAGCAGAGGCAGAAGGAATGGCTGTTGATGTTGATTCTCTGGTTTCCATGAACATGTGGGGCTTAACTCCTGATTTCCTTACAACGCTGGAAGAGGGATTCAAAGAATTCTTCGAGAAGGAAGTGCCGGGTAATCCACTAAAGGCAGAATATCTGATTCCTATCTTCATCGGTGAACTGCTGGAGCATGGGAAGATATCTGTGAAGGTTCTGAAAACAAATGATACATGGTATGGCATGACCTATCATGAGGATGTCGCAGCAGTAAAGGATAGCTTCAAGAGGATGCTGGAGAACGGTGTGTACAAGGCTGACCTGTTCAGTGATCTGTAATGGAAGTAATAAAAGTATTAGCCAAAATCCTCACAAACATTCTAACTGCTCTCTATGAGCCGTTTGGATTCTCGCTCCTTCTTTCCTTCCTCGCCATGTTTTTCTATCTGTATGCGTATGCGCCTGCCGCAGCAGGCAAAGGATGGAAAAATGCCATAGTGACATGGTATCAGAAGTTCAAAGAGAGCGTGTTCTTTCGGAAACTGTTCCTATTGGCGTTTGTGACTTCGATGATCTTGTTCAGAACGCTACTGAACCGAAATCTGTGGATGAACCCGTTATCTGACGTTATGGGTGGATGGGGCATCTGGGAGACAGTGAACGGCGAACAGAAGCTGACAACCGAGTGCATCGAGAACGTGATCATGATGGTGCCGTTTTCAGCAGTAGTGGCGTGGACATTCGGAGAGAAGATAGGAAACGGCGGGAAGAAGATACTGTGGCAAAGTGGTAAAATAGCATTTGGCTTTTCGATAAGCATTGAGATGCTGCAGTTATTGCTGCGGCTAGGAACATTCCAGCTATCAGACATCTTCTATAACACAGTCGGCGGAGTGCTCGGTGGTTTATTGTACTGTGTAGTGATGAAGGCAAGAAAGCGTCTGTAAAACTGGATGAAATTGTGATATACTGGGAGCGTGGGTAGCTCCCTACGCCGCTCGAAACTTTGCACACCTCTTCGTGGTGAGCGGCAGGCAACGATCTTACGGTCGGCTGAGATGCATGGAACTTTATACATAAGAACCTAAAGAGGAGAAAAACATTGTGGTCAGACCCCATAATATGGAATATACCTAACATAAGAGGACGAAAATCGAAATTAAAAGAATTAATTAAGATACCTTTTATTTGTAAATGGTATTACGATTTTTACTATTTACTGAGAAAGAAATTAAAGACCAGATAATATAGCTATAATCTAAGATTTATGTACCATGTTTGGTGTATATGTAACTTATTAATTGTTCGATGAAATAAGTAAAAATAAGGCTTTTTATTGAACATGCACTAAAAAGAAAAGAGAGAATAGGAAGTTAGATTGTGACAAAATCTCCTGAACAAAAAGCCATAGAAAAACAAATGAGAGCACAGGAAAAAGCAGAACGTGCAGCTCAAATCAGGGAACGCGCCTCTGGAATAGTGGCAGGTGCTCATCAAGAAAATGGGTTTAGAATATTGGATTTTGAATCCGAAACAATGCTTGCTGAAATACTAAGACAGTATGATGGAAATGAAAATAATACTATGAGTTTTGAATTAGATAATATTTCAAGAAGTTTGAGAGACAATGCCCTGGTATTATATGAAGCACTTCGAATGTATGGGATGTTGGCTTCTGTTATTCCGTATGGGAATAGTGCGATAATGACTGTCACAGAAAGTGCGAAGAACTATTTTGAAAATAAGGACAAGGTTACGAACGGAGGAAATCGGATGGAAAAACAAGTGAAAATTTTTATTAGTCACTCATCGGATGATGTAAAATATGTACGAAGAATAGTAGAATTTTTAGAGGATTTAAATGTTCCTGAAGATGGTATTTTCTGTTCATCTATACCTGAGTATGGTATTCCTGGCGGAGAGAAGATTTTTGATTTTCTACGTGGTCAGTTTGATACATATGATTTACATGTAATATTTGTTCTCTCTAAAAATTACTACAATAGTATTGCAAGTTTAAATGAAATGGGTGCAGCGTGGGTTGGAAGAAATGAATATACAGTATTGCTATTACCCCATTTTCCATATTCTGAAATAAAGGGGGTTCTTGATCCAAGAGAGATAGCAACAAAAATTGATGATGAGTCTACAATTAATATTCGTCTCTCGGAGTTGAGAGATAAGATTCTTTCGGAATTTGCTTTAAACAAAATAAATGAAAACAAATGGGAAAGAGTTCGTAATTCATTTATTGCAGATATGCTTGAAATAAATTTGGAAGCAAAAGTTTCTAAAATAGAATTTTCACAATTGTCATCAGACGTCGAAGATATGATTTTAAAACTTTCAGAAGATCGAGATGGTCGCGTAATGATAAGAAACAGTATAATAGGAACAACTATTTCTATAGGTAGTTATTTATTTGATAGCGATGCACCTCGAAAAGTTGCTCATTGGGAAGAGATTATTCGTGAATTGGTGAGGTTGCAATATATAGAATTGGTAAGTAGTCAGAAAGGAACTAAAATTTATAAAATTTCTCAAAAAGGGTATGAATACGCCGATTCTTTAAAAATTGGAAAGCGTTAAATCTGGATCAGTTTTAAATGTAAATCAACAGGCATTTTGTGCAGTCCGGCAGATTTCCTGCCGGATTATCTGTTTCATTCACAATGTTACATATGAGCTGAGTGCTTCAAGTGAGAGGAGTATGAAACTTTTTCTGTAAAATAACGAACACTGCGGGGTCAGACCCCATGAAGAACGTCTGCATTATTATCTGGGAGTGATCCTTGAGGATGAGAATGAGGTGCAGGAATGTTTCCGCATTATTCAGTCAGAGGTTCTGGAAGCGACGATCAAAAGTCTTGCTTATAATGAGCAGGCAAGGATTGTTACAGATCATCATACAGTCAGGCTGCCGCTCCGTGTGAACTGGGGAGGTGGCTGGAGTGATACGCCGCCCTATTGTAATGAAAAGGGCGGGACTGTATTAAATGCCGCTATTCTTTTGAACGGGGAGAAGCCGGTAGAGGTGACATTGGAGAGGATTCCTGAGCAGAAGGTGGTTTTTGACAGCCGGGATATGGATGTTCATGGAGAGTTTGACACGATTGAGCCTTTGCAGGCTACAGGTGACCCTTATGATCCTTTTGCCCTGCAGAAGGCTTGTCTTCTTGCCTGTGGGATCATTCCCAGGGAAGGACATACTCTGGGTGAAATACTGGAACGTCTTGGCAGTGGTTTTGTTATGCATTCTGAGGTAACAAATGTTCCCAAAGGTTCCGGTCTTGGTACCTTACCTATTCTTTCGGCAGCCTGTGTGAAGGCAGTGTTTGAATTTATGGGAATCGCATATACAGAAGAAGATTTATATGCCCATGTACTGGCAATGGAGCAGATTATGTCTACAGGAGGCGGATGGCAGGATCAGGTCGGAGGTATTACATCTGGTCTTAAATATATAACCTCCATGCCTGGACTTCAACAGCGGCTTCAGGTAGCACACATAGAGCTTTCACCGCAGACAAAAAAGGAACTGGATGAGAGATTTGTCCTGATCTATACAGGGCAGAGGCGTCTGGCGAGAAATCTTCTCCGTGATGTGGTGGGACGCTATGTGGGCAATGAACCGGACAGTCTGTTTGCGTTGGAGGAGATCCAGAAAACAGCAGTACTGATAGATTGCTGCACAATCATACTTATTCCTGTACCTCTCAAATGCGAAGATACAGGAGTAATTTACAGGCTCTCTTTCTTGTCCATCCGGCAGCGTTTATCCAGGTGGCGGTTGATCAGAAGCAGAAATACAATTGTTGAGAGGACAGAAGAGATTCCGTCAGCAACAGGTTCTGCGAAAAAAGCCGCTTTTGCACCAAAGAAAGAAGGCAGGACAGCTGCACTGATCACAAAAAGAGATTTTCTGGTAACGGAGAGCGCAAGTCCTGTCTTTGGACATTCCAGGGCAGTCAGCCCGTCTACAAAGACATACTGGAAGCTTAGCGGAATGATCATCAGTGTATAGGTACGGATGACCCAGACAGAGAATCTGATATACTGTGGATCAGTGGTAAACAGAAGAACAAAGTACCGGGGAATAAACCGGGAGAGAAGGAACATGATGGTGGTAAAGATAAGCATTACTCCCAGAATGTTCCTTTCTGCGTCCTTGACCCTGTTTACGCATCTGGCACCGTAATTGTAGCTCAGGATTGCCTGTGTACCTCCGCTGATCCCGATCATAGGTGAGGTGATCAGAAGCAGATAGCTTTGAGCAATGGTGGCACAGGTGATCAGCATATCGCCCTGGGAAGCACCACCATATTTCTGGAGCACTGTATTCATAAAGATCAGGATCAGGCTGTCTGTGGCCAGGATCAGAAAAGGAGAAAATCCCAGGGAAAGGATTTTCCTTATGACTTTTAAGTTGTACTGTCCGAAGGTAATCTTTACAGGAACCTTTTTTCCCAATAAGAAGGTCATTGCAAAGATGCAGGAGAGTATCTGCGAAATAACGGTTGCAATGGCAGCACCGGAAATTCCCATATGAAAACCAAAAATAAAAATCGGGTCTGACAGGATGTTACATCCTGCGCCGATCAGTACGGTAAACATTCCCACAAGGGGGAATCCCTGACAGTTGATAAAGTAATTAAGCCCTGTAGCCATCAGTGCGAAAAAGGTACCTGTTGTATAAATAGTCAGGTAGGTATTGGCAAAGGGAAAAGTAGCCCCACTTGCGCCAAACAACATAAGCAGCTTATCTTTTAGCAGAAGAAAGCTGACAGTCAGCAGAACAGAAAAAATACTGAGCATCAGAAAAGAATTTGCCAGTACCTGTTCTGCTTTTTTGTGATTCTTTTCGCCCATTCGGATTCCCATGGTAATGGAACCTCCGATTCCTACCAGGGTGCCAAAAGAAGTGAGAAGTGTAACGATAGGACCGCATATGCCTGCACCTGCAAGAGCCAGTGCGCCATTTTCGGAAATATGTCCGATATACATCCTGTCAATAATACTGTAAAGTACATTGACAAATTGCGCGGTCATAGAAGGGATGGCAAGCTGGAGCACCAGAGTGCGTACGGGTGCCTTGCCAAGATTTGCTGTTGTGTTCATTTTAATTTTCCTCATCCATTCGACAGGGACTGCCGCACTTGCATGTGCAGCAGCCCCTGTATATTAATCATTGTCAATTTTAACAGATATGGACAGAAAAAGCTATGATTTTTGAGATATTGTCCCCATAAAGTTCAGGCAGGAAGATATTCTCATTGTCCGGAAGATGCGTATCCGGTATCTGTGATAGAGGGGCATATCTGGTATTCTTTAAAAAGGATATTAAGGATATTGGATTCAGAGCCTCTCGGGGTCAGACCCCATGAAATACCGATAAAGAAAATAAAATGGGATTAAAAGTTCTATAAAAGAAACATAAAATATCTTGCAAAAACCTATCATGAGTGATAAAATCTCATAAATGAGTTATCAGAGATGGGATAGGGAGATGAGCAAATGCAGGAGAACATGAAAGAATACCTGACAGAAAAGGAAGCCAGAGAAAAGAGACTGGAAGTATATACAGAGAAGATCCAGGAAAAGGTGTTGAGCAGATCTTCGGAAACAATCCGGCAGTTAGTGGAGGAGAGACACCGACAGAAAATGACGCAGCAGGAAATAGCGGATATTACAGGGATAAAACCGTCGAATATGGCACGGTTCGAGAGCGGAGGCAGGGTACCAACACTGGTTGTATTGGAGAAATATGCGAATGCACTTGGAAAACATATTGAAATAAAAATCTGTGATGACTGACAGATTTTTATTTCAGTATAATCATAAATGATAGTATTATTAAAAATAATAAAGTGAAATGGAGGGAGAAAGATCGCAAGAAAATTAAGGGACTGGTATCCGGGGGCAATTTACCATATCATGCACAGAGGAGTGAGAAGAAAACCAATATTTGAAGATGAGATGGACCATCAGGTACTTCTGCAGATAATAAAGACGTCATTGAGTAAATATAACTGCTGGCTGCATGCGTATTGTCTGATGACAAACCATGTCCATCTGCTGCTTGAAACAGGCGATATAGAAATCGGGAAATTCATGAAATATATGTCAGAGTGTTATGCCATTTACTATAACCATAAGTATGGTTACAGAGGGCATGTTTTTGAGAGCCGGTATAAATCCTGTCTTGTAAAAGAAGATGCCTATTTTCTCCAGACAAGCCGTTACATACATCTTAATCCGGTAAAAGCGCAGATGGCAGATTATCCGGAAGATTATTTATGGAGCAGCTATCGGACAATGATAGGGATTGCGGATGATGGGATCACAGAAAAAAAGAAGACACTTGCGTACTTTCCGAAAAGCAGTATTTATCAATACAGGGAGTTTGTGGAAGATATAGGACACAAATATATAGTGCAGGAACAGCATATCAGAAAAATGATAGGGGAAGATGAATTATGGCTACCGTGGTAAGAAGTTTTGCAATTCAGGGGATTGATGGATATCCTGTGGATATAGAAGTAAAGATGCTGGAGGGACAGCCGGTGATATCGATTATCGGGCTTGGGGATCAGGCTGTAAAGGAAGCGGCAGAGAGGATCCAGGCAGCGATTGATGAGAGCGGTTATGTTTTTCCAAAAAAGCGTGTAATCATCAGTCTCGCACCCAGTGATAAAAAGAAAAGCGGTTCTCATTTTGATCTTGCAATGGCGGTTGGAGTGCTTTGCCAGAACGGAGACATAGGGGTGAAGAACCTGAAGGAATATGGCTTTATCGGAGAACTGTCATTAGATGGAAGGTTAAGAGCCTGCAGAGGGATTCTGCCGATGATCATTGCCGGCCAGAAGAAAGGAATAAAGAAGATTATCGTGCCGGAGGCTAATCTTAAAGAAGCAGGACTGGTGCATGGAGTAGAAATTCTGGGATTTCATGATCTGACAGGCGTGATCCGCTGTCTTGAAGGAAAAACATCAGGGGGAGAAATCCATGTGGGTGAAAAGGAAAAAGGTTCGGAAGAATCAGGGACAGTTCTGGATTTTAAAGATGTTAAAGGACAGGATGAGCTGATAGAGGCGGTTGTTCTTGCTGCGGCAGGAGGACACAATATGCTGATGGTCGGGGAGCCCGGATGTGGAAAGACTATGATCGCTCAGAGGATTCCAACGATACTTCTGGAAATGACAGAGGAAGAATGTCTGGAAGTAACAAAAATATACAGCATTTCCGGCCTGCTTCCCAATGGATATGCCCTGATGAAATAACAACTCTCGGGGTCAGACCCCATGAAGATTGATACCTATGAGTATAACGATACGATTGAAAATAGAGAAGAACAGGTGGAAAAACTCACGGAGGATATTCAGAATAAGAAAACAGACAGTATCAAAGACTGGCTGCTTGAAGTATCTGAAGAATCAGATATAGACAGCGATGTGATAACTGCCCGTTCTTTACTTTCCCGTCTGGAAGATACAGAGCGACTTTCTATCTTTGACAAACAGCCGAAACAGGAACAGCCAGAAGTCACGATCAGGTTTTATGTCGCAGAGTGCATGGAGTTTCCGGTCATGGGAGAGTACCATAATAACCTCACTTTAGAAGAAGCCATTAAAATATATGAGAGTATCCCAGCAGAGAGACTGCATGGGATTAAAGGAATCGGATTTGATCTGCAAGATGGTGATGAAGATTATTCCGGGGAATACGGACTTATGAGTGGAGACAGGATAGAAAGGGATTTGATTGATATGATTCCGCATTATAAGGAGAGTCCATTGGTACAGAAAGCAATCAATGACATGGAAAAGTATCTGGATGAAAAGCATGGAAGGGTAAAGGAAACGGAACATACGGCAGAAACAGTAATAGAAAGTGGACAGAAACCTTCTGCGGTTACGGCAGACAGAAGGGCAGAGCAGGAACCGGTATCTGTAAGTCAGAGCCAGCCACAAAAGGCGGAACCTGCAAGCAGAGCAAAAGGTGAAGTGAAGAAGTCTGTGCTACAGTCTTTAAAAGATTTTCAGGCAAGGGCAAAAGCACAGGAGCAGAATAAGACAACGGAAAAATCCAAGACACATAAGAAGGGAGAGGTGGAACTATGATGAATCTGGCGATGAACTTTGATGCGGATGAATGTTTAGTAACCGCAATGTTTGATAAAGGAAACAGAAATGACACGATGGAGGCAATCGACCATATCATTCCTTTTTTGAAAGGCGATGCAGATATGATCGGGCTTGTATGCAATACCTTAAGAAAACTGTTCTGCATGAGTGATGAAGGCTATGAAGTTTTTCTTATGGATCTGGAAGAATATAAAGTGGAACTGGAAGAGGAGGACGAAGAATGAGTACAAGTCAGTGTGCAGTATATCAGGTAAAAGATACCCCAGAGTACCGGGATGTCCGTTTCCGTTCTTACGAGAAACTGAAAAGCGAAAGAAAAACAGTCCAAGTAGAAAACTATCAGCAGGTGTACATTGGAAGAATCCAGACGGGGGAAACTCCGGCTGACATTAAAACACGCTTGCAGAAGCAGCGGCCGAAGAACTTCAAAGGTCATTCCATCGGTTGCAGTGATGTGATCGTCATCACCGACGATGGAAAGACCACAGCTTACTATGTCAATAAAGATGGTTTTATCATCATTCCGGAATTTCTCACAATCAAAAGTTCCTCTGATACCAGACTTTCCATTGATACGACTGGTTATGAAATCGAAGGAAAGAAAGGGACATGGCTTGCACAGGATTACATCCTGATGAACGAAAAGAAATGATTTTTGATGGAACATGAGGAGTATGGGACAAGAGCAGCCTATGTGATTCTTAGTGAAGAAGGTGCCGTAGTCATGAATGACTGTTACAATGGCTTTGATGAAGAAGCCAGACGGCATATTCAGAACTTCTTGCAGAAACATGCAGAGCAGGCACAGGAACAGCAGAAACAACAGGAAATGCAGGCACAAGCCCAGATCGGACAGACACAATCTGGAGAAACGCAAAAGAAGAAACCAGAACTGGCAAACTGGCAGAAGGTTATGGATAATGGAGAATATCTTCGCAGTGCAGAGATGGCAGAAGAAGCCAATTACAACATGATTGACGGACTGATGAATAACACTCCAAAGAAAAAAGATAAGAACGCTCCACGAAGATCGGTACTGAAACGACTCCGTAATCATCAGAAGAAGATAGCCAGTCAAGGAAAAGGACAGCCACAGCAACAGAAGGCGGTAGAAGAAGAGATGGAAAGGAAGAAGAAGTAATTTTCAACAGAGATGGTCTTGCTACTATGTGGCAGGGCCATTTTTGTTGAAAAAAGGAGAAAGTTGCTTATAATATATAGTAACATTAATAGAAATTAAAAGATTTGAATTTTTCAATAAAATCATTGATTATGTGAGGAGGACAATATGAATATATTAGAAGAACTTAAATATTACTGTGAAGAGCCAAAACCTGTTGGAGCATTAATGATTACAGGAGAGTGGGGATGTGGAAAAACATATTTATTAAATAATATGTTGACTGACGAATTAAAAGATACACACATTATTTTGCGTGTGAGTTTATTTGGAATGGAATCAATAGAAGAGATAAGAACTGAGGTAAAAAAATGTTGGTTATATGCTTTTGCAGAATCAAACGAGAAAATATCAGGAATAGCAGATTCAGTAAAGAAACTTGGTAAGCCGATAAAAACCATTGCTGAAAAGGGGACTGAGTTAATGCCAGATTCGTTAAAAACGATTGTAAATGGTGTCCTTTCAATAAATGCTATTGATTTTGTTAAAGTTGATTCTCAAATGGGAGAGAAAAAAGTTGTATTAATATTTGATGATCTCGAACGTGCTAATATTTCTACCAATGATTTACTTGGATGTATTAATGACTATTGTGAAAATTTACATATTAATACAATCGTAGTAGCTAATGAAGAAAAGATAAAATCAAATGAGAAGGATAAAATTAAATATAATGAAATTAAAGAAAAAATTATTCAGAGGACAATACGGTATTCACCAGATTATTCAACTGTGGTTTCTAGTGTGATTGAAAGTATGATATGTGAAGAAGATACTGCTTCTCAAAATTATAAAAATTTTCTTGAGAGTAATAAGGAAATTATAAGTGCTTTTTTTTCTGATTCATCGGAAGTTGAGACAGATTCTATGGAAAAGAATTATAGATCTGCAGAAGAACGTGAGGCAGAGAGACAGAAAAAAAGGGAGTTGTTTAAGCGTAAGCCACATAATATACGGAGTTTAAAATGTGCAATTCAAGATTTTAAAAGGATATATTGTTTACTTGATGAAAAGCAGATAGATAAGAAAGAAAGATGGCTGACTTCTTTTCTTGCTTATGTTTTAAGTTTTAGAGCAGGATTGATTTCAGAAAGTGGAAAATATGGAACATTATTTTCTGATAATAACATAACGATACTTTATTCAGAATTTTATAATGATAAGTATATTACGAATGGGATAAAACAATGGGTAAGACACGGAGTATGGGATCAAAATAAATTAGATGCAGAATTTGATTATATAATAAATAGAGATAAAGCTACTGCTCCAGAAGAAAAAGTACGAGTATTTGAGTTGCTTAGTTTAGATGAAAAAGATATAGAGGAAGGATATCCAGGTTTTTTGGAAAAGGCATACAATGGTGAAATCAAATTGGAAGATTATGAAAATCTATTATACAATCGATGCTGGGCTCGAAAGTATAGGATTACGCTTCCAGATATTGAATGGGAAAAAATACATGAAGGAGTAAACAAACAGATAAAGAAAATGGTTGAGATGGGAGAAAATCAACCATATAGTCGAAGAACTATTTTTGAGGAAGATAAAGAATATTTTCTTCCAGAAGAATGGAAGGTTCATGAAACAATTAAAAATTTTTTAGATGAAAATATTTTAATGTTTGAAAAAAATAAGACATTATATATAAATTTGATGAGAAAAGAACCTTTGAGGGGTTTGACTGAAATGCAAAATAAGAGATTTAATAAATTTGACATTGACATGGCAGAAGCTACAAGTGAAGGATTTGAAAAGATACCGAATGAAGATAAAGAGGATTTTGTCGTTTATTTTAAAAAAATGTGGCAATTTAATATAAGTGTCTCAGATTATAAAGCAGAGTTGTCTAAAGATGGATTCCCGCATTTGAGAGAATCGTTGATACAGTTTCAGAATAAGTGTAAAGAGGGGAAAAAATATATATCCGAGATTCATGTAAAGAGTTTAATTGAAGTGGTTAATAATTTGATTGATCAACAGAAACAGAAATCGGAGGAGGAAAGTCGCTGTCTAGAGGAAAATTCATAGACAATAAATGTATATTTTCATAGCGGAATATTGATATCATAGAGCTGTATCGCTTGGAAATACGCTTCTCTGGCGATTCAGTTTCCGGTAGGTAGAATTCAGGGATTCAATAGCATTTGTAGTATAAATCACCGTTCTGACCGTCGTTGAAATATCATATTGTTATAGAAAAGAAAATGAGGAACTATTTCCAGTCTCCCGTATATGTGAGTTTACTTGCATAATGTTTTATCTTCACGTATTTTGACCAAAGCAGAAGACTGTCGACAAGTAAACTTTTGAGAGTCTTGTGACTTTTCCGCAACCTAAAGAGAATATTGTTTTCAACTTTACGTTAAGATAGTTCCATGATACTATTATTTTTGTTACACAGAAGAAAAAGCATTCTCGGGGTCAGACCCCATAAAGAAACCAAAACCATTAACAAAAGCGACTATCGAACGTATCGTAGGAGCCTGTAAAGAGCCTTGTGGCGTAAGAGAAGAGATTAGATGCAGTCCACATACCTGTCGTCACTATTATGCTCAGAAACAGCTTAGAAACGGTTGTGATATGTATACAGTATCACGACTCTTAGGGTATAAAACAATCACAGTTACAAGAAGATATTTACAGTCAATAACAGATGAAGATATCGTTGAGTTAGGCACTAAAACATCTCCATTGATGAACATGAAAGTTAAGTAAAAAATAAAGGACAGAAGAGTAAACACTTGACTGTCCTTTTATAATACAAAAATTTTTTACTATTTATCTAAATTTTCTCTTGAAATACTATAATATTCAGAATATACTATATATTATAAATCACATGAAGGAGGCGTTTTTATGATCTCGAAAAAGAAAATTTCAATTGTAACTATTCTACTTGCAGCTTTTCTATTATTGGCTTCTTCTACGGTTGTACAAGCTGCAGTCAATCCATTGGCAAAGATGCCAAGAAAAGATAGTGAGGTTGCTAATACTGCAATTACTGGAAAAGGCTGGAATTTTATGACACCAGAATATTCTTCAAAAGTAAAGATTCAAGTAAAAAGTTACAACCCTAAAATTGCAACCATAAAAGGACATACGGCACAGAATTCATCAAATAAAAAATATTATGCTGGATATGAAATATTTTGTGTGTCTCCTGGAACGGCTAAACTTAAAGTTACTGTTACTGTTAATTCTAAATCTTATACTAAGATTTGCAATTACACAGTTTACAAATGGGAAAATCCATTTAAGACATTAAAGATTGGTTCTAAAAATTATTTGCCGAAGTTTAATAAAAGTGGTTATTATGTAAGTCAAAAAGATATATCTGGTCAAGTATTTTCATTTAAAATTAATCCTAATTATACATTTGTGGGTGCATCTTGTTTGAAAAATAATCCTTTTTCAAGTGTACAGCTTAAGCCTGGAAATAATGTTTTACCTAAAAACGCTTATAGTGTTTCTGTGCGAGTGGAATCAAAAAAGAATGGTCACTTTTACACCATAAATATTCATATTCCACAGAATTCTCCATATTAAATCTTATAAGGGGCTGTTGCAAAATAGATGAGTAATCATCTATGGAGCAATAGCTCCATTTTTATGTCCAAAAGCAGAAAACGGACTCCGAAGAGCCCGCAATCCATGGTATAATTACGGTAAGCGCTTAATTCTTGGGTAACTATACATTTGCCATTTTGCAGTTCATAATGATTGATAGTAAATAGTTTTTTACTCCACTTCGCAGATAGGAAGTGGACAGTTACTATATTTGGAGGTTTCATTATGAGCAGTCCCCTCGGGGTCAGACCCCATGAAGAAGAAATGATTTTTTTCTAAAGAAATTATAAACGAAAACGAGAGCATAGGCTACTGGCGCTGCTCCAGTGCGTGTCTGGTGGAAGGTTATCCACCATAGAAAAAGCTCTTTCGCATTATCCACAAAAGAGCTTTTGAGACATCAGTGAAAAAATTAAAATTCGTCATTTTTACTAATGCCCCCTGCAAGGGTCTGAACAGTAACCCTAAGATAATTATTGTATAAGGAAAAATATAACTTTGACTTGAATAATAAAAAAAATGTGGTATAGTAATTATATACAGAACCATATAACCATATTTTTCATAAAAAACAATTGCTTTATTTATCGATTATTTTTGAAGAATAATTTTTAAAAAGATTATTATGTATAACCTTATAACCAGTTTTTTAATTTGGTATTTGAATTATATTCATTTAAGTAGGCGATAGAAATGTCTGTTGTTAGCTTGGTATATAAAAAGACAGATTCCGTTAGACGGTTGAGCCAAACTTTGGAAGGTTAAGGCTAAATAAATTAAATATTCAACGCATTAACGATCGCTATCTGAGCTATGGCGGTCGTTTTTGCATTTCTTATCAAGAATACGAACTATGTAAGTACCAAGAATACTACTAACAGTTCCGTAAACTATAGTAAAAATAACAAAAGATACTGTCATGTGTATATCCTCCTTCTTGGGTATTTCCGTCATGAAGTCATGAGGATATTTATATAAACAGAACATCGCTGTTCTGACATGACTCAACCGCCTAACCATCCCAATCTAGCCTGAAACTGAAATGTTGGAATCTGCCTATGGAGATATTATAAGATTTTTCGTAAAGCATGTCTACTATAAATTTACATTTTTATACGATCATGACCTGTAATGTTACTGTTCAGGGGGTTAGCTGGACTTGAGAAAACCGATACTTTCGAAACTCCTAAATCCACTTTTTACGGATAAGATGATTTAAGCGTCAAACTCCCTTTTTACCGAATTTAGTCACAATATAATATTGCTGTAATATATGAAGCGAATATACTAAATACAGTATCCTTGGTTATTAAATGACCCTTTTGACGTTCTAATCATAGTAGAAAAGCAATTGACATATTCGTGGTGGCAAGTTAATATAATATTAACAACAGGCAACATAAGAAGCAGACTTTGATGGCGCTGAAGATTCGGAAGTTGTTCAATACAATGGGAGATAATTGTATTATGCGGGACGTTGATGATTATATCAGCAGTATAACTGGGAACAGAAAGATATCTGAAGAATTGGGAGAGCAGTTGATTAAAAAAGCCAGTATGTCAGGGAAAGGATAGTATTAACCCTGCCGGTTTCAAACCGACAGGGTATTTTTTTGCCCATTTTCAGAACAAAAAACCTTGAAAAAGGACAAAAAATCTGTTAAAATAAGAACAATAAGTTCCGTAAATTAAAAATACGAATAAATCAATATAAACAGGGAATAATAATCATAGACATATTCCTTTATTTTTTACATCAGAAAAGCCCAAAATGTTCTTTTTAAAATCGTAGAGTATCACACTATACGAAAAAATCCCCGGAATTCCTTTATTTTTCGAAATTCCGGGGATTTTTGACGGTAATCACATGACTGCTAATAGAGCAGCAAGCTTTTGCATATTCTGTTGTTTAAGTTCCATGGAAGGATGTACATATCGATTCATGGTAATGTTTACACTGGCATGCCCCAGGATTTCGCTCAGGCTTTTGACATCGAAGCCAAGCTCTATACACCGCGTGGCAAATGTATGTCTCAATGCATGAAAGTTTACAGGAGTCAGACCACATTGCCTTTGTACATAACAGAAATAATTCTGCATGGTACGTGGTTCTATATATTCTTCATCAGGAGATGCAAGAACATACCCCTGACGATTGGGAAACTCCCGTTGGATGAGTTGTACAAGATTATCCGGAATAGGAATTGTACGGATTGAACATTTGCTTTTTGGTGATGTGACTATAATATGCGTCTTTTGGGAAGTAGATCTAGGAATCTGCAATCTCTGCATTGTTTTATGCACATAAATGGATTTCTCCTGAAATGAAATATCTTCCCATTTTAAGGCACAAATCTCACCGACCCGCATTCCTGTAAAAAGACATAACAAGATTCCTATATTTCTTTCAGATATATTTGCATAAAGATATCTGCAAAGGATTTCCTGTGCGGAACGTGAGATGATTACAGTATCTGGCGCAGTCTGTCGGATAATGATTTCCTTTCCTGTACTCGGCGGCTGATAGCCCTGTATCTGGGCATATCTGAGCAGGCTTCGCATCAGTGAAAGAATATCTGCCACAGTCTTAGGCGAAAGCCCTTCTCCGGAAATCCCACCATGATCAAGAAGATCCTCACAGAACTTCTGTATTCGTGACGAGGTCAGTTCGTTTAGCGGAGCATTATCAAATTCCGGTAAAATGTGGGAATGAATAATATTATTATATTTCACATAGGAAGATTTCTTTATCTGCGCCTGTATTGAATTGAGCCAGTCATCTGCTAATTTTCTGATAAAACAGGGTGGCATTGTACTTTGGGAGACTTGTCTGCTGGTAGGCGGGTTGGATTCAATGTGGATAATAGCCTGACTGCGTTTTTGTTTTACTTCCTTATAGGTTGGAGCATATACATATCCATAAATAGCTTTTCCGGTCTGTGACCGTGCTTTAATGTATCGGCCTTCCCAACGTCCATCTTTTCGCTTGTAAATATTTTCACCTTTTCTTGGCATACTGATAATTCTCCTTTCGATATTCGTATGACGATAATTTTACGATGAATGAGCTAAGCTTTTTAGCCCTATATAGCGAATTGATGAACGAACCTCCTTAAAAAGTTAACAAAAGCGAATGTTAATATAGATATACTTTATTGAAAAAGCATAGAATTTAATTGATTTTCTTGGAAATATTGACAAAATATGTTGCATTATGTAAAATTACTTGTAGTTGCGAATTATTGAAGTCAGAAGAAATCACTTCATAGAGTGTGATACTCTGTGAAATTTGTCGAAAATGAGGTGACTTTCGTCATGTGGTTT